>Ga0164242_10000464_pt1 | contig 48720 bp, 45 predicted proteins | sample OricomgcompostMG_FD_108783 | JGI IMG/M metagenome (GOLD analysis project Ga0164242, IMG submission 108783) | Miracle-Growth compost microbial communities from Emeryville, California, USA - Original compost - Miracle growth compost (MG) ... | reverse complement strand
CATTCCGCGCAGTTTCGTGATTTTTGACGAATCGGATCGACAGGCGGCGGTCAAGCAGGCTTCCAAGCAACTGATGGTCGACGAAAAGGCCTTTCCGGCGCGCGTGCTGAGCGGGCTGATCAGCAGTGCCAAGAACGAAATGATGAGTCCCGAGGAGTACACCGGCACGGCCGCCAGCCCGGCGCAGCAGGCGGCGGCGAAGGTCTATCCGCTGTATCAACGGGCTCTGAAAGAGGCCTCGGCGCTGGATTTTGACGATTTGATCAATCGTACAGTGCAAATGCTCAAGACCAAGCCGGAAATACGCAAGAAGTGGCAGCAACAATTCAAATACATCATGATCGACGAGTACCAGGATACCAACGCCGCCCAATACACATTAGTTAACATGTTAACTAATGATCAAAAGAACATCGCTGTGGTGGGTGATGACTGGCAGAGCATCTATAGCTGGCGCGGCGCTGATTTCCGTAATATCTTGAAATTCGAGCATGATTTCAAAAACTGCACCATCATCAAGCTGGAACAAAATTACCGCAGCACCAAACCGATTTTGGATGCCGCGCACGCCGTAATTACGCGCAACGCGCAGCGCAGCGATAAGAAGCTTTGGACCGAGAGCGGCGGTGGTCTGCCGGTGCAGATTCTGTCGGTCGGCAACGAGCGGGCCGAAGGCGAGGCGATTATCCGTCGCATCCGCGAGGGTGTCGATAGCGGGCGACGGCGCTACGGCGACTACGCGGTACTCTATCGGACTAACGCCCAGAGCCGCTCCATCGAGGAAAATTTCGTGCATTACGGCGTGCCATACCGGGTGGTCGGCGGCGTGCGTTTTTATGATCGCAAGGAAATTAAAGATGTCATCGCCTATCTGCGGCTGATTTTCCAGCCGGAAGACCGGGTCAGCTTCGAGCGGATCGTTAACGTGCCGGCCCGCGGCGTCGGCGCCAAGAGTCTGCAGACATTTTTCGCCTGGCAGCAGCAGGCGGGCTTGGGGTTGGAACAGGCATTAGCCGGTGTGGCTGATTGTCCCGGTTTGACACCCAAGGCTCGGGGGGCGCTGGCCGAACTGGGCGACATGCTGGCCAGCCTGCGCGCGGTCAGTCAGGATGCTTCGGTGACCGGCCTGATCGACTCGCTGCTGCGCCGGATCGACTATCTGCACTATCTGGATGACGGCACACCGCAGGGCGAAGCCCGTCAGGAAAACGTCCGCGAACTGCTCAGCGTGGCGCAGGAGTATCAGGAAATGGGCCTGGACGGCTTTTTGGAAGAGGTGGCGCTGGTGAGCGATCTGGACAACGCCAACTTCGATAACGACGCCGTCACGCTGATGACGCTGCATGCCGCTAAGGGCCTGGAATTTCCGGTGGTTTTTATGAGCGGCATGGAAGAATCGATCTTCCCGCATTCGCGGGCGCTGTACGATCAAAACGAAATGGAAGAAGAGCGCCGGTTGTGCTACGTGGGCATGACTCGCGCCAAAGAAGAGTTGTATATGATATACGCCGCTACGCGCTTGCTGTACGGCGGCTTGCAGCACAACCCGCCGTCGCGTTTCTTGAGTGAGATTGAAGGCGCGGCCGAGACGGGCGGCGCCGGTTTCGGGTCGCTGGCGCCGCCGGCCGCAGCCACCTCGGACATTTTATCGGCGACTGCTACCGGCCCGGGATCGCCCGCCATCATGCCGAACGAGCCGCGCTATGTGCCGGAACTCAACGAGGGTGACGGCGTACGCCATCAGGTATTCGGGCAGGGCACGGTGGTCGAAGTGGAAGGTGACAACGTGGTGGTCTTCTTCAAAGGCAAGGGCACGCGCAAGCTCAACACGACCTTCGCGCCGCTCGAGAAGCTGTAAGCGCCGGCCATCTCTGATACAATGAAACTCACGGGTTCTAGGGAGTAATACTAGAGAGACCACCAGCCTAAGACCTGGTTTTATATATGCAAAAGAAGTTACGAAGATTTCGGCTTAGATTTCGCCGTTTCCGCCGCAAAAATCTGCCGCAAAGCGCCGATGACGTGAAAACCATGAGCCGGCATCCGTTCGCCGTACCGGTGTTCACCATCGGCATACTGCTGGCGCTGACCGGCTTCGCCATCTGGCTGGCGGGCAGCCACAGTAAGCCGCATAGCTCAACTTACGTGGTGATCGTGTCGCACGATCATGTGCAGCAGACCGTGCCTAGCCGCGAGCCGACCGTCGGTACGCTGCTCGAGCGGCTGCACATCACGCTCGGTCAGGGCGACGTGGTGGAGCCGAGCCTTAAAACCCATATCAATCAGGATAAGTTCCGTATCAATGTGTACCGCGCGGTGCCGGTGCAGATCGCGGAAGGCCCGACGCGGACGTTCGCCTTTAGCGCCGCCACCACGCCGCGCGCCATCGCTCAGCAAACCGGCCAGCACCTCTACCCGGAAGATTTGGTGACGACGACGCCGGCGGAGAATTTTTTGCAAACCGGCGCCATCGGCGAAGTAGTCAACATCAAGCGGTCCGTACCAGTGCAGCTGATTTTGTACGGCACGCCGGCGTTGGTGCGCACGCACTCCGACACCGTCGGGCAGATGCTGGCCGAGAAGCACATCACATTGCATCCCGGTGACACCGTCAAGCCGGCTCTCGATACGCCGATCACGGCAAATATGCAAGTTTTCGTGTTGCGTAAGGGCACGTCCATCACTACCGAGCAGCAGCAGATCCCGATGCCGGTCCAGACGGTAGACGATCCGACATTGACCACCGGTACCAGTGCCGTCCGTCAGCAGGGCTCGCCGGGTATCCGCTTGATCACCTATCAGGTGAATCAAAAAACCGGCGCCAAGCAGCAGCTGCAGTCGGTCGTCATCCAGGCGCCGGTTACGCAGATAGTGGCCCGCGGTACGGCGCCGGTGCCGCAGAGCAGCAATCTGTCGACCTGGCTGCTTAAGCTGCGCCAGTGCGAATCGGGCGGCAATTACGCCGAAAACACCGGCAATGGTTACTACGGCGCCTATCAGTTCTCGCTCAGTACCTGGCAGCGGCTTGGTTACAGCGGCTACCCGAACGACGCGCCGCCTTCGGTACAGGACCAAGCGATCGTCAAAAATACCAATGCTTCAGGCGGCGGACTGGCTTCGCAGAATCCTGGTTGTTACTACAGTACGGGGATTTCGGCCTTCCCGCCGGGCTAGGGTTCCGCCTGTGAGCAAGTCTTTCGGGTCATTCGAGCCGTCTGCCAAAAAATCGTTGGGGCAGCACTGGCTGCGCGATCAGGCGGTGCTGGCTGCTATGTGTGCGGCCGCTGACGTGACCGCCGCTGACACAGTATTAGAAATCGGTCCCGGCCTCGGTACGCTGACCGAAATTTTGACGGAGCGGGCGGCCCGGGTAGTTGCCGTGGAGTTCGATAAGCAGCTTGCCAAAGAGTTGGGCGTCCGGGTTCAGGCCGACAATCTGCACATTGTCTCGAGCGATATTTTAAGCTTTGATCTGACCAGTTTGCCGCCGGATTACAAGGTCGTAGCGAATATTCCGTATTACCTGACAAGTAATCTGATCCGCGTACTAAGCGAAACGCCGAACCCGCCGCGCACGGCCGCGCTGCTGATTCAGAAAGAGGTGGCCGAGCGGGTAGCGGCCGGCCCCGGCGCGATGTCGCTGCTCAGCGTTACGGCGCAATTCTACTGGCGGGTGAGTCTCGGCCGGGTCGTGCCGGCGGAACTGTTCGAGCCCGCGCCGAAGGTGGATTCGCAAATTTTAATCCTGAAGCGCCGGCCAGCGCCGTTGTTTACCGATGTTGAATCCCAGAAATTCTTCCGGTTGGTAAAAGCCGGTTTCGCGCAGCGCCGCAAAACGCTCCTCAACAGTTTGAGTAGCGGTCTGCACTTGAGCCGGCAAGAGGCCGAAGAGTTTTTGGGGTCGGCCGGAATTGAAGCAAATCGTCGGGCTCAGACCTTGAGTCTGGATGAATGGCATCGGCTGTATCTGGCAATGAATACTTGACGTGTTAAGTATTTAGGCATACATTAACGGTATGGGGCCGACCAATAATCTCGGATATCTTATTCAGCACCTGGCCGCCGTCATGGGGCGGCAGTCCGACCAAGTGCTTCAGGAGCAGCTCGGCATCGGCCTGAGCCAGTTTAAGATTTTGATGGTTCTGGAATGGAATCCGCGTGTCCAGCAGAAAGCTATCGCCGATAGTCTCGGCCAGACCGAGGCCAGTATCAGTCGTCAGATCAAGTTGCTGAAAAGCAAGAAACTGCTCATGACCAAGCAAGATCCGCAGAATCGGCGCCGCCATATCACCGTGCCGACCACGCTGGGCATGCAGATTACCGAGGCGGCCACAGCGATTATGCGCCGCAGTTTCGGGCCGGAATTCAGCAGCATCGGCGACGACCAATTGATGCAGCTGATTACCGGCCTGCAGAAGCTGCACCGGATCGTCTGTCAGCCGGGCAAGCTCGGCGCTTGCGATCATCCGCTCGGGCTATAAATCGGATCATAAAAAGAGCCGGCTCCTCGGACCGGCTCTTTTCTTCTTAGGGTGATGAACCTTTAGCTGTTGATGGCAGCGTTGAACAGGTTCCAAACGTCGTGTTTATAGGTGTTTAAGGCGTCGCTGGCAGCCTTGATGCTTTTGTTCAAGGCGCGGGTGGCGCTGCCGTTGTCCTTGTCTGTTTGAGCTTGGCTATTAGCGTCGTTGTCGCAGTTAAGCTGCGGCGCGGTTATACCGCTAATGGCGGCGGTCGCCTTGGCTTGGTCGGCATCCGTCGTAGCCTTCAGGTCGGCATAGTTGGCGATGGTTACCGAGGTGCTGTAATCCTGTATGCCGTTATACACGATGTTCAGGCCGTTCAGCTGCTTGGTATCCTTCGACTTGGCGTTACTGGCCGTCGTGTTCAGCTGCTGCTGGCGCTGTTGGCAAGTCTGGTGCCGGTGCTGCCACCACCAGGCCCAGCTATGACCTTTATAGGCCTTATCGTTTTGTTGTGACTGAGACTGCGACTGCGTTTGGCTGGCCGTCGAGACCGCGCGCTGGCCGTCATTGTAGCCGCCGTGCGCGAAAGCCGCCGCCGGCACGGCGAGTACCCCGACTCCGACGACGCTGCCGGTAATGGCCGCGCCTCTCACGAAATTCTTAGATTTGGTAAGTATGTGCATACTGCCCCTCCTCTCGAAAAAGTTGCATGTTTCTAAAATAAAAAATCACTGCATAAGCAGTGAAGCAGTTATGTACTAGCTAGATTAATAACCAGTTACCAGTATGAAAAAATGCTGAAACGGCGCAGTAAGATATGCCACAAAAACATAAGCGTAGTCTGGTTTTTCTTGCTTAAAAGTGCTATAATTACTGATACGGGGCTGAATTTTAAGCTCGACGTTGGACTTTATCGGTTGGATCAGCAGGTCGCTTGTCAGCGTTATAGGCAAACCATTTTAGATGCAACTTCTAAAATCAGCGATGCCAAGGAAGCTGTAGCAAACTTGTTTGCACGCAGCAACTTCGCATTCGCACCAGTTGCGGCTTAATTACCGCAGCAATGCCTTAAGTGACGCCAGATAGCCGAAGGGCATTTCATATCTTCTGGACGCGCGTGTTGAACCGTCCTAGCGGCATGCTAAGACTTTGGACTTAGGGAATTGGTTTTTTTGTTTGTTTTGAGGCCGATTTCCGAAATTTTCTAAACAGACTAAGCCTGTAGAAGACCAGCCAAGATAAACCGGCGGACGTGGGGGCAGTACCCACCAGCTCCACCATTTGATTTATGAAACAGATTGAAACTTGCTCTGAAAGTGCGCGTGACGCGGAATTTTTAGGTGCCGTGCAGGCCTTGCATGACGAGGGCGAGCGGTCGCCGACGATGACCGACGTCGAGCAAAGGATTATTCGCGAGCGGGCCAGTGAGATGTTTCCCGGGCTCGGTTTGCTTTATCGGGCGGGTGCCAGGCTGTATGTGGTCGATATCTCGGCGGAGACGACCGCTACGCGCCAGCGGCTGGAAGACGACGGGCGCCTGGAATCGGCCGAGGAAGCCGGCCTGCTGGCGGCCACTTGCGACCGACCGCCGGCTTTGCTGGTCCGTATCCCGTCCGAACCGCTCGCCGAAGTCGCTTAGATTTCATTGTTTTGGCGTGCTGCAGATTATCCGCACCTACAGATCCGGCCGGGCCTGTTTCGAATCGCGTGGCGCGGTGATTTGTTAAAATAGAGCTGATGGGGCAAAAACGAAAACTAGTGCTGATTGGTTCGATCGCCGGAGTAGTGGTGATCGCTCTGGTGATTGGCGGGTTGATTCTGTGGCACGGTCATCATCACAAAAAGCAGCTGGCCGACGCCAAACAAACGGTCGGCAATCACACTATTTCGCTGGACCAGTCGACCGGTGGTGATTCTAACTCCGGCGGCTTGAGCGTTAGCGGCCAGGCCGACAGTCTCGGGCAGTTGGAAGGCGGTAGCGGCGGTGATCAATCGCAAGGGACTAGCGGCAACGGTTCGTCGAGTAGCGGCGACGTCGATCCGGCCAGTTTCTCCGCGTATAACAAGTATCAAAGCAGCCGGAACGCGCTGTTCGGTGACATCCAGGCCGGCAGCGGACCGGCATTGGCCGTGGGCCAGAAAGCCAGCGTGTATTACAAAGTTTGGCTGACCAACGGCGCGCTGGTCGACCAGTCGCCGGTCAGCTCCGGCGGCCAGCCGCAGCCCTTCAGCTTCACATTGGGCTCCCACCAGGTGATTTTGGGCCTGGAGCAGGGCGTGGCCGGCATGAAAGTCGGCGGCAAACGCCTGGTCATCGTACCGCCGGCCGTCGGTTACGGCTCGCAAGGCCAGGGATCGATTCCGGCGAACGCCGTACTGGTCTTCGAGGTGCAACTCTTAAGCGCCCAGTAACGGAGAGGCCGGAGTTTGAAAAACAGGGTCATCGTATCTAAACGGCTTCGTAACAGTCGTTTGTTATGATGAAGGCATGTCCTCGTCTAAAGATAGCGCGAAGCCGTTCAGCGACCAGCTGGAAAAATGGCTCAAAGGTCGGCAGCCGAAAACGCTGGCCAGCCTGGACGAGGTTTTCGAAGATAAAAGCTTCGCCATCACGTTTTTGCTGTTGATGATTTTGCCGGCCTTGCCGCTGCCAACCGGCGGACTCACGCATATTTTTGAGCTTATCGTAATTCTGCTTTGCCTGGAACTGATCGCCGGTCGGCAGACGATCTGGCTGCCTGAAAAATGGAAGCACATGTCACTCGGCAAGACGCTGACCGGCAAGGTCATCCCGACGATTCTGAAGTGGATCCGCTGGCTCGAGCGGCGTTCCAGCCCGCGTTGGCGGCGATTTTTCACTTTGCCGCTGGTACCGCGTTTACTCGGGCTTGTCACGCTGATATTGACGCTCGGCGCGCTGCTGGCGCCGCCGTTCTCGGGGCTCGACACCTTACCTTCTCTTGGCGTCGTGGTCATTAGCTTGGCGATAATTCTGGAGGATGTGATCATGCTCATAGCAGGTGTTGTAATTGGAGCAACAGGTATCGGCCTGACCATTGCGCTCGGCGCGGCGATTTTCGAATCCTTCCATCATTTTTTCTAGGATCGCTGGAGCGCGTTGAAAATTCATCGCGTCCGCGGACCGCTCTATCGGCGAAGCATCAGGAAAGCAGGCTGTTTTGAATCAGCAACTCGGCCAGCTGCTTGCAATTTCTCACGACGATGCTCATGTTGCTGTATTTTCATAAGCATGTTATAATAATTACATGGAATATCCCTTAAAGGTCGGCAATGAGTTAACATTTGACGGTGCTCCGTTGACTATTTTTGAGCCGGATTCACTCGTTCACGAGGCGGCGGGACTCTTAATGCCGCATTCTTTGGTGGTGGATATAGGCGTTGGTCGCTCTCAAAATTCCCTTTTTCTGGCCGAGAAAGGTCACACGGTCCACGGTATCGAAAGGGATTTCGGCCTGGCGAGCGACGCGGAGCGGTTGCGGCGATTCATTGGCGGCTGGGCGCTGAACTATCACGTGGAAGCCGGCGACATAACGGAGTTACCGCTGAACAGCGAGACGTACGACGCCGCCGTGGCTACTCGGCTACTGCATGAAACGACCCCCGAAATTTCTCAAAACATCTTGGACACCATGCAGCGTATTACCAAGCCCGGCGGGCTGAATATCGTTAGGGCCTATGTGGCGCCGATCGAAGAGCAGGTCGCTTTACCGCACCTTAATTTGTTTGAACCCGAAGAGCTTCGCGAGCAGTATGAACAAGCCGGCTGGCTGATCGAAAAGCACGAGTCAAGCTACGAGCCGGAAAAAGGGGCGATTGAATACAAGCGTGGCGGTCCGCGCTGTACGGTAACCGACCAGCTGGTGGCGCGCAAGCCCTTCACAGAACAATCCGGCTAAATACGAAGAGCCGCTCCGTTGATCGATGATCGGAAGCGGCTCAAGGTATTCGGCCTACGTAGGCAGGCGAATGTCCGTAGTGCGCAACCAGTGCGCTTAAAGGGGGCTGCTAGGCGCGTACCTCCCGCGCGTTCGCTATCATGGCCTGCCCGTTAGATCTAGGACTTGTCAATTGATTACCCCCTTTCTATGTTGCAAATTGTTAATGCTTATACTGTAGCACTACGAATTATGAAATAAAAGTGAATTTCCTTGCCCAGAGGCGCCTCACCTGTTACACTACGCTCACTAGAAAAGCTGCTAGTAACGGTTTCGTTCGGTTCTAGGTTCTATTAATAAGTACGTGTTATGAGGAGCAGCTAACTTGGCCCGCCATGTTACCTCGGACATAAGGAGAGTGCATGGCAACTAAATTATTTGTCGGTTCCCTGGCATGGGCAACCACCGACGACAGCCTGAAAGATTTTTTCAGCGCCGCCGGTAATGTCGTTTCGGCCAACGTTATCGTTGACCGTGAGACCAACCGTAGCAAAGGCTTCGGTTTTGTCGAGATGTCTTCCGACGAAGAAGCCAAAAAAGCTATCGACGAGCTGAACGGCAAAGAGCTCGACGGCCGCCCGATCGTGGTCAACGAAGCCCGCCCACGCGAACCGCGTTCTTAAGCGGAGCAGCTTAAAACTAAAAAAGCAGGCGATAGGCCTGCTTTTTTAGTGTGTTCTCTAGTTCTACTGAGCTACTGAGACGAAGCGCCCGGGCTGCTAACCGGCGACCCCGCGTTAGTGGGGCTCGAACTTGAGGAATCACTGGCTTTCGAAGAGGAGCCGTCCGAGCTGTTGGAATTCGAAGAGTCGGAAGATGCCTTCGAATTGGAATCAGTTTGAGAACTGGACGAATCCTGGGTCTTCGCTTTGTCGGATTTGTCCGACTTGAAACGCGGCCCGGCGTTCTGACTGGTGCTGGTGGCCTGGTCATACGTCTTACTGCTGTTGTGCGCGGTGTGGTAAACGTACCAGCCGACACCGGCGATAATGGCGATGATGACGATCACGAGAATAGTTTCCACGGCGCCGACGCCGCGTTGATCTTGACGAGTAGAAATCATAAAGACAATTCCTTTAATGTTTAATTTTGCTTATGCTTTTTTCACTGTACGCCAAGCTGCCACCTGAATCAAGTGTATCGTTCACCGTCGGCACCGGCCGGAAGACGCTCGAACGCTGTAAATCGACGGCCCGGATCGGCATAAACCGGCGGATCGGGCACCAGTGCCTTGACCGGAGACCGGCCAAGCGATTAGGCTTAGAGAAGCATGTCGACTCTACACAAAGCCAAACGGCTGGTTACCAAACGGCTGCCGCTGCCCACGCGGCGCCACAAACGGCTGGCGCTGACCCCCGAAAGCGTGGCGGCGGCGCGTCTCTATGTCAAAAATTATTGGCGCGAAGTAGAACGCTACCACCCCAAAGACGACGAAAGCTTGCTCGGTTTACCCAAACCGTATCTGGTGCCTTCCTACCGTGAAAAAACCGGCTTTGACTACAACGAACTGTACTATTGGGACAGTTATTTTATGGCTCAAGGCATGCTCGACGCCGATCACCGCGAGCTGGTGGAGGGCATCCTGGAAGATCTGATGGATCTCTTCCGGCGCTTCAAAGTTATTCCGAACGCTTCGCGGACTTATCTGACCGGCCGCTCCCAGCCGCCGTTTCTGAGCAGTTTCATCTTCGATGTTTACGACGCTTATGCTCCCGGCGACAAGTGGCTCGAGAAAGCCATCAAGGTCGCCGAACAGGAGTACCAAACGGTCTGGATGGGCACCAAGAAGCCCAACGAGCGGCAAGTCTACCAGGGCCTGAGCCGCTACTATGACATCAATTACTTGCACGATTTGGCCGAGGCCGAGAGCGGCTGGGATATGACGCCGCGCTTTGACCGGCATGCGTTGAATTACCTGCCGGTAGATCTCAACGCCTTGCTCTACAAGTACGAGACCGACTTTGCCCGGGCGGCCAAGATACTGGGCGATCACGAAGCGGTCGAACGCTGGCAAGCCAAGGCCGAGGAGCGCCGCATCATCATGAACAAGCTCATGTGGGACCGTGTGCGCGGGCTGTATTACGACTACAATTACGTCAAAGAAAAGCGTAGCTCCATCAACAGCCTGGCGGCCTATTTCCCGATGTGGGCCGGCATGGTCGACGAAAAACAGGCGGCCGCGCTGGTAAAATCGCTGCGCCGTTTCGAAAACAAGGGCGGCGTGGCTACTACCGACGCGCTGCCGCTCGGCCAGTTCGTGCTGGGCAGTATGCCGACCCAATGGGCCTATCCGAACGGCTGGGCGCCGCTGCATTTCATCGTCGTCGGCGCCCTGGAACGCTACGGCTACCGCGCCGACGCCCGTCGTATCGCCACCAAATGGCTGCGGACCAACCTCGACTGGTTCAATAAGCACCACGTTTTTCTAGAGAAATACAACGTCGTATCGCCCGAAAAACCGCCTATCAAGGGTTTGTATCCCAGCCAGACCGGCTTCGGCTGGACCAACGCCGTCTTCGAACGCTTCTGCCGCGACTACATCGACCAAGCCCAATAAGCTGGTTTCATTTCTCTCTGTAAACCGCTACACTATACACCTATGAGCGATTACTATGTAACCACGTCTATTCCCTATGTGAACGGCGAGCCGCACCTCGGCCACGCCATGGAATTTGTAATGGCCGATGTGCTGGCACGCTACGCCCGTCGCCGCGGCGACGCCGTCATCTTCAGTACCGGCACCGACGAGCACGGCGGCAAAATCGCCGAAAAGGCCGCCGAGCTCAAGCTGACGCCAAAGCAGCTGGCCGACCAAATGGCAGCCCGTTTCAATCAGCTGACCCAGCAGCTGAACATCAGCAACGACCGCTTCATTCGCACCACCGACCGTGGCCATGAGCAACGCGCCCAGCTAATCTGGAAAGCCCTCCAAAAAGACATTTACAAAGGCAAATACACCGGCTGGTACTGCACCGGTGACGAAGCCTTCTTTACCGAAACCGAGGTCAAGGCCAACAAGGGCATTTGCCCCACGCACAACCGGCCGTACGAAAAAATCGAGGAAGAAAACTATTTTTTCAAACTCAGCAATTACAGCATCGAGATCCGCAAAGCCATCGAAAAGAACGATTTCTTGATTTTGCCGGAGACCCGCCGCAACGAAGTGCTGGCGGTCTTGCGTGACGGCCTGGAAGATATCAGCGTCAGCCGGCCGAAGGATAAGATCAGCTGGGGCATCCCGGTGCCCGGCGACCCGCACCAGGTGATGTACGTCTGGTTCGAAGCGTTGATGAACTATATTACCGTGCTCGGCTATCCCGAGCACGCCGATTTCAACAAGTTCTGGCCGGCCGATGTTCAGGTGATCGGCAAGGACATCATCCGTTTCCACGCCGCCATCTGGCCGGCCATGCTGATGAGCCTCGGCCTGCCGCTGCCCAAAATCCTGTACGTCCACGGCTTCATCAACGTCGATGGCAAAAAAATGAGCAAAAGCCTCGGCAACTACGTCACGCCGGACGAAATCCTGAGTAGATACGGCACCGACCCGTTCCGTTACTACTTCCTGCGTCATATCCCCAGCTACAACGACGGCGATTTTTCGTGGGAGCACCTGGAAGCGGCCTACAACAACGAGCTGGCCAACGAACTCGGCAACGCCGTCCAGCGCACCACCGCCATGATTAAGCAGTATCAGGACGGCGTCATCGGCGAAATTCCCAAGCCCGAGCACGACATCGCCCAGTACCAGCAAGCCCTGGCGGAATGTCGCTTTGACCGCGCGCTCGACGAGGTCTGGGAGCAGGTACGCGGTCTCAATCAGTACATCGACGAGGAAAAGCCCTGGGAGCTCGCCAAAGCCAAACCTCGCGACGATGATCATCTGCGCGAAGTCTTAGCTTACCAGGCCGGCGCGCTGTTGCAGATCGCCGAGCTGCTGGAGCCGTTCATGCCGGCCACCGCCGCCAAAATCAAAGCCGTCTTCGCGGAGGGCATCGTCAAACCCATCGAAGGCACGCTGTTTCCGAAGCACGAAAAGCCGGAGGCGCCGGCCGCGGAACGGGATGCCGGCCGCGCCGGTGCTGCCGGCGCCGCTTAGAGGATAATCCCGTGAAGATCGCCATTGTCACCTGCTCACCGCGGAATGATTATCCGCGCGCCCTCAGTCTGCGGACCGCCTTCAAGGCGTGCCCGGCTACCGACGTGCGGATTATTCGGAACAATCACCGCGGCTGGCTGCGCTATCCCGAAACCATGCTTCGGCTGGGTAAGGCGCGCCTCTTTGATCGGCCCGATGCGTACGTGGTGACATTCCGCGGTTACGAGACGTTGCTGATCATGGCGCTGACTCTCGTTCGCAAACCGATTATTTTCGATGAACTGATCAATTTTACGGAGTGGATGGAAGAGCAGGGGAGGCTCCGGCCGGGCACGCTTCCCTATCGCCTGTTCCGACGCTGGTACGCCTGGCTGGTGAAGCGCAGCCGCTTGATTTTGGCTGACACCGGCGCTCACCGCGATTTTTCGGCGAAACTTAACATGTTAAGCATTGATAGATACAGAGTAATTCCGGTCGGAACCGACGAGACCGTTTTCGATACGGCGGCGCCATACCAGCCGAACGAGAAACAGTTCACCGTGCTCTACTACGGCCACATGCTGGCGCTGCACGGGTTGGATTACGTCCTCGAAGCCGCCATTAGGCTCAAGGACGACCCGAATATCAAGTTTCGGCTGGTCGGCGGCAAGAAACAGGGGAGAGTGGCCAAAGCTTGCGCGCGCGCCGCGGCCGCCGGCGCCAACGTCAGCCACGAAAGCTGGCTGCCGTTCGAGGCCCTGCCGGCGGCCATCGCCGACGCCGGGCTGACGCTGGGCGGTCCCTTCGGCGGCACGTTACAATCCCGGTTCGTAGTAACCGGAAAAACCTGCCAAGTCCTGGCCTGCGCGGCGCCAGTACTGATCGGCGCCAACGAAGTCCAAGAAGGTTTCGTGGACAAGCGAAACTGCCTGATAGTTCCCCAGGCCGACGCCGCGGCGATCGCCGAAACCGTCAGGTGGGCCGCCTCGCACCGCCGCGAATTAAAGACGATCGGGCGAAACGGCCGCGCTTTGTACGAAACACATTTTTCGCAGGCCGTGGTCAACAGCCTGGTGGCGGAAATGGTGGAGGAGTTACGCGATGGAACTAGTTGATACGCATTGTCATATCCAATCGGCCGGTCCCGGCCGGGGCGAACGCGCGACGCGCGAGCTATGGGCCAAAGCGCCGGAGCTGACCGCCGACATAATGATCGAAAAGGCCGCCCGAGCCGGCGTGACGCGGCTGATGTGCGTGGGCTGCGACCTGGAAGACAGCCGTCTGGCGGTGGATTTCGTGCAAGACCGGCCGAATTGCTGGGCCAGCGTCGGCATTCACCCACACGAGGCGCAGCACTATGCCGGCCAGCCGGCGCGGCTTGAGGAATTCGCGAAGCTGGCAAGCAAGCCGAAAGTCGTGGCGATCGGCGAATGCGGGCTGGACTACTATTACGCACATTCGCCCAAGGAAGACCAGGAACTAGCCTTGCGATACCAGTTGGAGCTAGCCGTCCGATGTCAATTACCTCTGATTTTTCATGTTCGCGAAGCGCTCGATGATTTCTGGCCGATTTTCGACAGTTACGCTGGTCTCAAGGGTGTTTTGCATAGCTTCACTGATTCGAAAGCCAACTTGGATAAGGCGCTGGCTCGCGGACTGTACATCGGCGTGAACGGCATCGCCACCTTTGCCAAGGATCCGCGGCAGCTGGAAATGTACCGCGCCATACCGCTGCAAAAATTACTACTGGAAACAGATGCGCCCTTCTTGACACCAACTCCTTATCGTGGTAATATAAACGAGCCTATGCAGGTGGGGAGAATCTCGGAGTTTCTTGCGGAGCTGCGTGACGAAGATCACGCGGAACTCGTGCGGGTTACCACCGGTAACGCGCGTGACCTGTTCGGCATCCGGTGACGGCTGGCTTCAAAGTCAGCTGAAGTGACCCAAGAGTGTCGGGGGCGACTGGAAAGCCCGGAAACCGGCCGGCAGCGGAAAGTATTACAGCAAGCATGTTCGACAAATCACATTTTTCCAAGGAACACCATCGCCTGTCGTCTGACGTGGCCGAGCGGCTGCGCGCCCGCTGGAGCATGGTGTATCACGCCGTGGAGGCGATTCATGCCAGCGAAATCGCCGAGCATGGCGCCGGATTGTTGCAGCCGGAAACGCCACCGCAGCCGTCGGTGGCGAATACGTCGGTGACACCGATCGCAGAGCGTCAAGCCGCGCAGGTGGGGAGCAACGTCTTTAACCTGGAAGCTTACCGTGAGCATCGCCAGCAGACCGTCGAAGAAGTCGAAGCCATGGGCAGCCGGCGCCTGGCCGAGCAAGCCCGCCTGAATGCCGAAGCGGCTTTCCGGGAGGGGGAAGAGTATAATGGCCAACTTGCTGCCTAAGCTGTTTCAACACGCCGATAACCAGCGGCGGGACGACAGCCGGACGCGTGAGCTGATTCGCCGGGAGGCCGAGATCGGCGGCCGACTGTTCGGGCCGGTACCGGAGGGCCATGAGCGCCAGTTTTTCTGCCTTGATGCGCACACTTGGGTATGGCACGAAAGTTGGCAGGAAAACGGCAAGCAGCGCTCCGTGACGACTCGTTATGAAGTCCGGCCGAACGGCGTGCTCAAGATTCAGGATGGCCAAGGATACCAGCGGCTGTCTCGCACTGAAGCACGGAATCTTTACCAGGCGACCGAGCTGTACCGCCAGCGTGTCGGCGCCGAATATCAGCAGCTGCTGCGCGCTGCCTAAGGCCTCGGCTGTAGGTCTCGGCCACGAACGCCGGCCGTAAGCGCCGGGTTTATAATCAACTATGATGTCGAAGCCGCTAGTTTATTTGGATTATGCCGCCGCCACGCCGCTGGACGAGCGGGTGCTCACGGCCATGCGGCCGTATTTCGAAGCGGATTTTTATAATCCTTCGGCCAATTACCGGGCCGCCCGCGAGGTTCACGCGGCGCTGGAAAGCGCGCGGTCGAAAGTCGCTCATTGGTTGGGGGCGCGCGGCAGCGAAATCGTTTTTACGGCCGGCGGCACGGAAGCTAATAATTTAGCGGTTCACGGTGTGATGCGCCGTTTTCCGAAAGCCAACATGGTGACGAGCGCGCTCGAGCACGAATCGGTGCTGGCGCCGGCCGGCGCGTATGATTGCCGGGAAGCTGCCGTGCGGGCTGACGGCCGGGTAGACTTGGATGATTTGCGGACCAAGATCGACGATCGAACGGTGTTGGTGAGTATCATGTACGCCAATAATGAGATCGGCGCCGTGCAGCCGATCCGTGAAATCGCGCGGCTGGTTGCCGAAATCCGAAAAGAACGGCGAACCGGGGGCAACGAATTGCCCCTGTACTTTCACACCGACGCGGCCCAGGCCGCTAATTATCTTGATCTGCACATCGCCCGGCTGGGCGTTGATCTTATGACGCTCAACGGCGGCAAGATTTACGGGCCGAAGCAGAGCGGCTGTTTGTATGTGAAAGCCGGCGTGGAACTCAGGCCCCTGATTGACGGCGGCGGCCAGGAACGGGGATTGCGCAGCGGTACCGAGAATGTGGCGGCGGCTATCGGTTTTGCCGAAGCGCTGGAAATTGCTCAAAACATACGGCACGAGGAAGCTGCCCGGCTGCAAATTTTGCAGAAACAATTTATCGAGGATCTTGAAAAAAAGGTGCCGGGGGCGACTATTAACGGTTCGCTCAAATACCGCCTGCCGAATAACGTACACGTGACACTGCCTGGCCAAGATAATGAACGGTTGCTAATTGAGCTGGACGAGGCGGGAATTATGGCCGCCGCCGGGTCGGCCTGCAGTGCTTCCAACGAGGAATCGTCACATGTATTACGCGCCCTCGGCCTGGATGACGCGACCGCCCGCGCCTCATTGCGCTTCACTATGGGTCGCGGCACCGAAGCCGCCGATATTGAGAGAACTATTGATCAACTGGTTCATCTGACGGCCCGATAGCCCTGTTGATAAACTGTTTCATTGCGGTTACGTTTAGGGTATAATTTCTAGCGTATACACTCGAGTAAACGCACATGGTGGGTAAACAAACATGACAATCTGGTGGCTCGTACTGATTCTGGCGGCGATTGGCAGCGTCGGCATCGCTTTTATTTGGCTGATCGTACGGATCGGCAGCGTCAACGGCGCTAAACAGACGGGCAAAAGCCGGGCCGAATCGTACGGCGAAGAAGCCGAGCAGGACGTGGAGCACATTTTTAACGACGAATTCCGCGAGGAACTGCGCAATCGCGGGCGGCTGCACTTCGAAAAGATCATCGGCGAGAACGCCATGTTCCTGCAGCAGGATCTGCGGTTGACGACCTCGCAGCTCAACGAGTATATGAAGAACGAGATTACTCGGAAGCTCAAGGAAGAATTTGACAAGTACGAACAGTCGATCATGGACGCCAAGCAGCTGGCGATCGAGTCGCTGCAGAAAACCAACGATGCCATCGACGAGCAGCGCAAAGTGCTCGGCGAGCAGGTTCAGTCCGAGCTGTCGGCCGAGAAGAAGCAGCTGATCGAGCATTTCGAGACCAACATGGCCGATATCGTCAATCACTACGTGCTGGCGGCCGTCGGCAATCAGATCGATCTGAACGATCAGTTGGAATATATCCTGGCTGATTTGGAGGCCAATAAAAAAGCGATTATCGAGGATATCCAACGTGGCGCATGAAGCGGCCGATCACCCGAAAGACGCCAGGCAGGTCACGCATCTGCCGCTGTTGGCGGCCGCGCCCAGTGACATCGCCCGTTTGAGCCGCGAGCTGGATTCGATCGGCGACGCGCTGCTGCAGTCGGAAGTGCGGGACGGCGCCGATAAGGTGAAATTGCCGCGGACCAGTCAGCTGATGGATCAGCTGGCGGAGCTGAACCAGCTGAATCTGCTGCATAAAACCGATCGTCAGTTGCTGGGGCGGTTTCTGGCGGCCGTTACCAAGCAGGCGCCGGTGGTACACATGAGCTTCAGCGCCGATCCGTCGGCTACTTTTTTGGAGAAACTAATGACCTGGCTGCGCCGCGAAATCCATCCGCAGCTGCTGCTGACGGTCGGCCTGCAGCCGACGTTGGGAGCCGGCTGCATGGTGCGGACTACCAATCGGCAGTTCGACTTTTCGCTGCGCCAGGATTTTGCCAGGAAGCGCGACCTGCTGCTTGAAAAATTGCTGCCCGAAATGCCTAAGGCATCCCCGGAACCTGAAGTATCCGAGACGCCGACCGCCGCGACCGCGGCCGCCGGAACGTCCGCCGCTGGGGGCGACGCGGCATGAGCGACAACAAGCATTTCGACAGCTTAGTGGCCGCCGGCAATCCGGTCGGCGAAGTTATTGCCGTGGATCGCTTCCTGATCAAGGTCCGCGGTATGCAGCCTTGCGCGCTGCGTGCCCTGGTGATGTTCGATGACGGCAGCAAAGGCTTCGTGCACCAAGTGAGGGCCGATCACGTGGTGGTGCTCCATCTTGGCAGTCTGGACGTCCGGCTCGGCGCGACGGTGGTGGTGCAGCATCAGGAGCTGATGTGTAAAGTCGGCAAAGATTTCATTGGCCGGGTGGTTTCGGCGACCGGCGATCCGCTGGATGGCAAGGGGCCGATCGCCGCCGACGCTGTCTGGCCTGTCTTTGCCGAGGCGCCGCCGCTCAATGAGCGGAAACTTTTGGAAGACCAGCTGGAGAGCGGCGTGACGGCGGTCGACGCGCTTTATCCGATCGTGCGCGGTCAGCGCATGGCTCTCCTGGGCGACGGCAAGTCCGGCAAAAGCAGCCTGGTGACGCAGATGACCATCAATCAAAAAAACACCGACCAGATTGTGGTCTACTGCCTGGTGGCCAAGCGCCGCAGCGACGTCGACACACTGCTCAGCCGCCTGCAGCAGGGCGGCGGCATGGAAAAAGCCATCGTGGTGGTATCGACGATGTTCGAATCGCTGGTAATGAGTTACCTGGCGCCTTACGTGGCCTGCTCGATGGCCGAATATCTCTGGCAAAAGTGCGACCAAGACACCATTATCATTTATGATGATCTGACCAATCACGCCCAGGTGCACCGCGAAATTTCGCTGTTGTCCGACGTTAGCCCGGGCCGCGACTCGTATCCCGGCGACATGTTTTACACGCACTCCAGCTTGCTGGAACGGGCCGGCCGGCTGGCGAAGAGCGGCAAGTGTTTGACCAGCGTGTCGGTCGTTCATACCGCCGCCGGCGACATCACGGCCTATCTGCCAACCAACATCATGTCGATGAGCGACGGCCAGTGGATCCTCGACATGGAGACCTTTCGCAATGGTATCCGGCCGGCGCTGAGCATCGGTTTGAGCGTCACCCGTGCCGGCGGCGTCGGCCACAATAAGCGCCAGAAAGCGCTGGCCGCCCAGGCCCTGAAGACGCTGGCGGATTACCGCCAAGCCGAGGAGTTTTCGCACTTCGGTTCAGAGCTCGGGGCGGACGCCCAGCAGGCGCTGCTCACCGGTCAGCGGCTGTTCACGGTTATGACCCAAGGGCCGGCCGAGGTCTTCTCGCTGATGAGTCAGCAGCTGATGCTCGACATTATCCTCAATCTGGAAAAGGGCCGCGATCTGGACATTAACGCCCTGCGCATGAACGCGCCGCCGTTCGCCGCCAAAATCACCAAAGACGAAGACTACGACAAGATACGGGATGAATTGAAAACAAAGTGCTTGATCGCGCCGAAACAGGCGGCACCGGCCAAGCCCGCCGCGCCGACAGAATCGCCACATGCCGCCGACCAACCGGCTGAAACCGCCGCGCACGAGCACGCCAAAAAACCCGCGGAGGCTAAAAAATGAGCCGTACCACCGACCTCGCCCGGGAGGAAATGTCGATGGCCACGCTGGTCCAGTTGACCGGCATCTTCGAAGGCATCGCCAGCATGCGCATCTCGCAGATCAAAAACCAGGTGCTGCAATCCACCAAATTCTTCAATGAATTGTGGGCGATTTACTCACAGCTGGACGTCGATAAAAGCTTCCGCTTCGGCCGCGAGCAGACCGCCAAAGCAAAGGATAAGGATTTACTGATTATTATAACCGCCGAAGGTGGTTTCAGCGGCGATATCGACCTCAAGCTGGTGAACTCCATGCTGGAAGATTACGATCCCGCCAAAAACGATATCATCGTCATCGGCCGGCACGGTGCCACGCAGCTTGACCAGCACGGTGTGGCCTATCAGAAGTATTTCAAGATGCCGAGCAAAGACCGCAACATCAACGTCACGCCGATCATCCGCGAGGTGCAGCAGTATCGCTCGACCAAGCTGTATTACCAGGAATACGTGTCGCTGATGGTGCAGGACGTTAAGCATATCGAGCTGTCGACAGCCGTCAAACAGCGCGGCGATGCCAGCCAAAAGCCCGACGAAGTGATCAACGAACGGACCTATATTTTCGAGCCCAGCGCCCATGCCGTAGCGGCGCACTTGGAACGCTCGATGATGCAGATCGCGGTCAGTCAGCTGATTTTGGAATCAAAGCTGGCGCAATACGCCTCGCGTTTCCGGGCCATGAGCGCTTCGCACGACCGGGCCGACGAGTCGCGCAATGATCTGCGGCTGGCCTACAACCGCGCCAAGCGCAGCGCCAAGGACGAACGCCTCAAAGAGATCATCAACGGGCTCAAGAAAACCAAGTCGGGAGCGGGGGCATAGATGGCGGGCGTGCTGGTCGGCATTAAGGATCTGATCGTAGAGGCGCAGTTCGACAGCGACGCGCCGGATTTGAATGAGCTGGTAATGGTTCAAAACGGCCACGACACTCAACTGCTGGTCGATCACATCGAGCCGAACGGCATGGTGTACTGCCTGAACGTGCGCGGCGATTTGCGCATCACCAAAGGCATGACGGTGCAGCGGCTGCACAAGGGTATCGAGGTGCCGGCGGGCGACGCCTCGATCGGCCGGATTATGAACGCTTTAGGCGACCCGATGGACGGCTTGGCGCCGCCGAGCGGTGATGGCGTAACTCAGCGAAATATTTTCAAGCTGCCGACCAAGACCTCCAATTTCAGCGCCAAGCAGCCGGAGATTTTGGAGACCGGCATCAAAGTGATCGACTTTTTCACGCCGTTCGTCAAAGGTCGCAAAATCGGCATCATCGGCGGCGCCGGCGTCGGCAAAACGGTGCTGACCATGGAGCTTATCAACAACATCGCCCAAAGTGGCGGCGGTCTGTCGTTCTTTTCCGGCATCGGCGAGCGCATCCGCGAAGGTCACGAGTTGTATGAAACGCTCAAAGAAAACGACCTGCTCAAAAATACCTGCATGTTTTTCGCGCAGATGAACGAGAACCCGGTGCAGCGCTCCTTGATCGGCTTGTCGGCGGCTACCGTGGCCGAGCACTTCCGTGATGAAAAGCATAAGGACATACTGTTCTTCGCCGACAACATGTACCGCTATGTGCAGGCCAAAAACGAGCTGGCGAGTATTTTGGGCGAGGTGCCGAGCGAAGGCGGCTACGAACCGACCATTTTCTCGGACGTTAAAGTGCTGCAAGACCGGTTGAGCTCCAATGAGAACGGCTCGATTACTTCGGTGCAGACGATTTACGTGCCGGCCGACGACGTCAGCGACCCGGCCGTGCAATTCATCCAGCACGAGATGGATTCGATCATCGTGCTCAGCCGTAAAGTCGCCGAGCAGGGTATCCGGCCGGCTGTCGACCTCAATATGACCACTTCTTCGCTGCTGACGCCGGAAATCGTCGGCGAGCGGCACTACTTGCTGAGCGTCCAGGTCCAAGCGCTGCTGCAAAAGTACGAATCGCTGAAGGGCATCATCGCCATCATCGGCGAGAATGAGCTCTCGCCCGCCGACCGCGCCGACTACGCCAAAGCCAAAAAACTGATCGAGAACTTTACTCAGGACATGTTCGTCATGACCAAACAAAATGGTGTTCCGGGCCAATTTTTCAGCCGCGAGGACACGCTGAAAAGCATTGAGGAGATCATCGTATGAGCGACGACAAACACGCTGTCGACCAACGGGTGATCCAGCGGGAAACGGCTAAGCAGTCGGCGGGCGACCGCGAAGCCGACCGTGCCGCCGGCGACTTCAAGAAAGCCGGCGGCGGCGGTAAACTGACCATGCGGGTACGGGTGTACTCGCCGTTCCGCGATTATTACGACGGCAGCGCTTTCAGCATCTCGGCGGTCAACGCCACCGGTCCGTTCGACATTCTGCCGCGGCACCACAATTTTATCTCGCTGCTCAGCGCCTGCGAGCTGGTTATCCGCCCGGCCGACGGCGGCGAGCAGCGCATCGTCATTTCGGGCGGCATCATGCACGTCAAAGCCGACCAGGTGATAGTCTTCCTCGACGTCTAGATTACCTCTGTTATTTTTGCTAAAATATGTAGGTTATGGCCAAGAAAGTGTATGTCGGCATGTCCGGCGGCGTGGATTCGTCCGTTACCACGGCGCTGCTCAAGGAGCGGGGCTACGATGTCACGGGCGTCTATATGAAGAACTGGAGCCGGGATTTGCCGGGCTTCGTTTGCCCCTGGAAAGAAGATTTCCAGGATGCCAAGCGGGTGGCCGTGCAGCTCGGTATCGACTTCAAAATGTATGATTTCGAAAAAGAGTATCGCCAGAAAGTCGTCGATTACATGGTGCGCGAGTACCAGGCCGGGCGCACGCCGAATCCCGATATCATGTGCAACCAGGAAGTAAAGTTCGGTCTATTCTTGGAAACGGCGCTTGAGGACGGCGCCGATATGATCGCCACGGGGCACTACGCCCGTGTCAAAGACGGCCAGTTGTTCGCCGGCCTCGACAAAAGCAAAGACCAGACTTATTTTCTGTATCGGGTGACCGAGGACGCTCTGCGCCGGAGCCTGATGCCGATCGGCGAAATGGAGAAACCGGCGGTCCGCCGGCTGGCCAAGAAGCTCGGTCTGGCAACGGCCGAGAAGAAAGATAGCCAAGGCATCTGCTTTGTTGGCAAAGTCGGCATCAAGGAGTTTTTGCTGCACGAGCTCGGCCCGCAGCCGTCCGGCCCGATTATCGACCAAAACGGCCGCCAAATCGGTGAGCACGACGGCGCCATCTTCTACACCATCGGCCAGCGCCACGGGCTGAACGTCGGCGGCGGCCTGCCGTATTATGTCAGCCGCAAAGATATGCAAACGAACACGGTTTACGTGACAACGAACCTGGATGACGCCGATTTATGGGTCAAAGAAGTTCGGCCGCAAGATCCGCACTGGATCAACGAAAAACCGGATGAATCAAAAGAATATCAGGCTCGCTTGCGCTACCGCGGCCCGCTCGTGCCGTGCCGGCTCGAAGGCGACAAATTAATCCTTGGAGAAGAGCAGCGCGGTATCGCCGCCGGCCAATCGGCCGTCCTCTACGACGCCGACCGCGTTCTGGGCGGCGCGATTATTTCTTAAAGGTGCTACAATTTAACAGATATGACAGCGCAAGAAATCAGGAAGGCTTATTTAGATTTTTATAAAGAACGCGGCCACGCGATTATTCCGCGCGCCCAGTTAGTGCCGTTGAATGATCCCTCTACGCTTTTTACCGGCTCCGGCATGCAGCCGATGATCCCCTATCTACTTGGCGAAAATCATCCGGAAGGCGTGCGGCTGGCCGACAGCCAAGTGTGCCTGCGCGCCCAAGATATTGAAGACGTGGGCGACGATAAGCACACTACTATCTTCGAGATGCTCGGCAACTGGAGCCTCGGCGATTATTTCAAAACGGAGCAGATCGCCTGGATCGCCGAATTCTTATTCGACGTCGTCGGCCTCGACCCGCAAAAAGTCTATATTTCGTGCTACATCGGCAACGAAGAGTACGATATTCCGCGCGACGAAGAAGCTATCAAGCTCTGGCAGGCGGAGTTTGAAAAGCGTGATGTCGAAGCGAAAGTCGTCGAGCTGGGCGCGGCCGCCAACGGCGACAGACTTGGTATGCAAGGGGGCCGGATATTCCTGTACGACGGCAAAGAAAACTGGTGGAGTCGCAATGGCGACGAGGATGGCACGCTGGTGGGCGACCCGTGCGGCCCGGATTCGGAAATGTTTTACGACTTCGGCGAAGAGTTCCACGACGAAGCCAAGTGGGGCAAACCGCACCCGGCCAGCGATTCACCGCGTTTTTTCGAGATCGGCAACAACGTGTTTATGGGTTATAAGAAAGTCGCCGAAGGGAAGTTCGAGCCTTTGGCCGCTCCGAACATTGATCATGGCTCCGGGTTGGAACGTATCGCCGCCGCGAGTTTAGGCAATCCGGATGTCTTTCAGATTAGTTTGATGAAGCCGATCGTTCAGAAGCTCGAAGCGATTTCCGGCAAAAAGTACGAAAGTCATACGGAGAGTATGCGTGTGATCACCGACCATCTGCGGGCCGCCACGTTCCTGGCCGTGGACGATGTGAAGCCGAGCAACAAAGAGCAGGGCTACGTCATGCGCCGGCTGCTGCGCCGGGCTATCCGCTTCGCGTTCGAGCTCGGCATCGAACAGAACTTCCTGGAGCAGGTCGTGCCGGTCATCGCCGATTTATATAAAGACGATTTCCCGGAAGTCGCCGCCAAACGCGATGAAGTGATCGCCGTGCTCATAAAAGAAGAAAAAGTCTTCCGTCAAACGCTCCGCAAAGGTTTGAAGGAATTTGAGATGATGATGGGGGTGCGCAGCGACGAGTATCACGAAACTACAGCACCGAGCGATGATGAGCGACGAGAAAAGAAGCCGACGCTCTTCGGAGAGAATATTTTTAAACTTTATGATACCTTTGGCTTCCCCGTTGAACTCTCCAAAGAGGAAGCCTTTAAACGAGACTTTAGAATTGCTGATGATGCTGATGAAGTTTTTGAACGTCTAATGCAAGAGCAGCGCCAGCGCTCGCAAACGGCCGGCAAGGGCGTTTTCAAAGGCGGCTTGGGCGGGCAGACCTTGCAGCACAAGAAATATCATACGGCGACTCACTTGTTGCAGTCGGCATTAAGAGAGATCTTCGGTTCGGAGTTGCGGCAGTACGGCAGCAATATTACCGAGGAACGTTTGCGTTTTGACTTTAATCTCGACCATAAAATGACGCCGGAAGAAATTAAACGTGTCGAAGACTTAGTAAATGGCTGGATCGACGAAGATTTGCCGGTTTCGTTCAAAGAATATCCGACCCAAGAGGCGCTCGACATGGGCGCCATCGGCCCGTTCGGCGAGCGTTACGGCGATACCGTGAAGGTGTATCGGATGGGCGAGGGCGATCACGTCGTAAGCCTGGAAATCTGCGGTGGCCCGCACGTCGATCACACCGGCCAGCTGAAAGAAGGCGGCAAGCGCTTCAAGATCGTCAAAGAAGAAGCCTCGTCGGCCGGCATCCGGCGCATTAAAGCCAGCCTGGTCTGATTCTCAGCTATCGCTCAGGCCGGTTTGCCAGAGTTATGAACAGGAGTTGGTTTTCAGGGGTTGCCTCGGTGGCCGCTGTGATAAAATAGTGCATATGCTTCAGAAGTTGAAAAGCGCTGGTGCCAAAGCGGCTGGAAAAGCGGCCGTAGCAGCCAGAGCCGGCGCATCCAAGGCTTCCGCCGCGGCGCGGGAGCGTTCCGGCAAGCAGAACGAACAGTATCTGGTGGCGCTCGACATCGGTACCGAGTTCGTGAAGGCCCTGATTGGGCAAATTCACGAGGACGGCCACGTGGAGATCATCGGCGTCGGCCGTCAGCACCAGGCGCTGACCGATATGCAAGCCGGCGCTATCGCCGATATTGCCGGCGTGGTCGAAAATTGCGATAAGGCGCTGACCCAAGCCGAAGAACAGGCTAACGTCAGCGTACGCACGGCCATCATCGGTATCGCCGGCGAATTGGTGAAGGGTACCACTACTACGGTGCGCGTGGCACGCAAGAACGCTACCAAGCCGCTCGACATCGCCGAGATGGAGAAGATCATCAATCTGGTGCAGGATCGGGCGCAAACCAAGGCCAAGCAGCAGTTGGCCTGGGAGCTGGGCGGCAAGTCCGTCGATGTGCGGCTGGTGAACAGCGCCCTGGTAAGCATCGAGATCGACGGTTATCCGGTGACCAATCCGATCGGGTTTCAGGGCAAGGACGTGGTCGTGCAGCTGTATACCGCCTTCGCGCCGCTGATCCACATCGGCGCGCTTGAAAAAACCGCCCAAGAACTCGATCTCGACCTGTTGGCCGTGGCGGCCGAGCCGTTCGCCGTCTCGCGGGCCGTCATCGGCAATAACCCTAATCAGAACCTCAGCGCTATTCTTATGGACGTCGGTGGCGGTACCACCGATATCGCTGTCATCAACGACGGCGGCGTGCAGGGCACCAAGATGTTCGGCATCGGCGGCCGGGCCTACACCCGCGCCATCGAGCGTGATCTTTCCGTGGAATTCGAGCAGGCCGAAGAAATGAAGATCGGGCTCAGCACCAACAAGCTGCCCGCTCAGCGCCGTCCGGCCGTCGAACAGGCGCTCGGCAAGACGGCCGATGTCTGGATCGGCGGCATCGAGCTGGCGCTCAGCGAATTTACCAAGCTCGACCACTTGCCGCACCGCATGTTCCTCTGCGGCGGCGGCTCCTCGCTCGATATTCTGATGGAGCGTCTGGAAACCGATTGGTACAAAAACCTGCCGTTTACCCGCAAGCCGACCGTGCATCACATCCGGCCCGATCAGGTCAGCGACATCCGCGACCTCACCGGCGACGTGAACGACCACACCTTCATCACCGCCATGGGTCTGCTACGCGTCGGCATGGACACCATGCAATTCACCAACAGCTCCTCCATCCGAGATAAAATTGATAAAATGTTAAGCGTATAAGTATGGCCAACAACAGCAAAGACACCATTTACGTAGACATCGACGACGAGATTACCGGCATCATTGACAAGGTGCGCGGCAGTTCCGGCAAGTTGGTGGCCTTGGTGCTACCCAAGCGGGCCGGCACGTTCCAGAGTATCGTCAATATGAAGCTTTTGAAGCGGGCCGCCGACGAATCCCAGAAGCACCTGGTGCTTATCACGAGCGAAGCGGGACTAATGCCGCTGGCCGGTGCGGCCGGCATCCACGTGGCCAAAACCCTCAGCAGCAAGCCGGAAATCCCCACGGCGCCAAAGGGTATGGAAGAAGAGGCCGAGGAGGCCATTACCGACGCCGGCGAAGTCCCGGACGAGGTAACCGCGCAGAATGCCGGCGCCAAGCCGGTGGGCGCTTTGGCGGGCCCGCCGCCGACCGATAACGGCGTGGAAACGCTGGAATTGCCGGATGACGAAGTGCCGGAGGACGCCTCTGCGGCCAGCGCCGCCAAGAAGGCCGCCGCACCGGCCGCAGCCGCGGCAGCCGCCAAAAAAACCAAAGACAAGAGTAAAGGCAAAGGTTTCAAGATCCCCAATTTCGGCAAGTTCCGCACTCGCTTGATTATCGGCGCGGTCGTCTTGGTATTGATCATTCTGTTTATCATCTTTGGTCTGATCGTGTTGCCGAAGGCGACCATCAACATCAAGACCGACGCTACCAACGTACCGGTCAGTACTAATCTCAATCTGTCCACTGCCGCCACCAGTCTCGACGAAGGCTCCGACACGCCGACGTTGCCGGCCAAACTGGCTTCCGAGCAAAAGACCTATTCGCAGCAAGTGCCGACCACCGGCCAGAAGAATAATGGCAGCAAGGCCACCGGCACGGTCAGCATGTCGGCCGGTGCCTGCAGCGGCACCGCTCCCGCCGATGTGCCGGCCGGCACCGGCGTCACCGCCAACGGCAATACTTATATTACGCAGAGCGACGTGTCCTTTGAGCCCGCGGTGCACGGCCACCAATGTACTTGGCAGAGCCAAGCGAGTACTTCTATTACCGCGCAAGCCGGCGGCTCAAGCTACAACACCGGCAGCGGCAGTTCGTTCAGCGTAGCTGGTCGTTCCGACGTGGATGCTACCGGCTCGGCCAGCGGCGGCACCGACAACATCGTCCAGACTGTCAATCAGAACGATATCAACAAGGCTAAATCACAGATTTCCGCCAGTAACGACAACACCCAGAAGCAGCGTTTGCAGAACGATTTGCAGAACGATGACTATTACGCTATCACTCAGACTTTCAGCGCCGGCACGCCGAACACCACGCAGAGCGCGCAGGTCGACGATGTCGCTAACAGCGTAACCGTAACAGAGACCATTACCTACACAATGTTCGGCGTAAAGCAGAAAGACCTCAAAACAGTCATCGATAACAATGTCAAGAATCAGGTAGATACCAGCAAGCAGAGCATTCTGGACGAAGGCCTCAGCAAGGCGGTCTTCGGCGTCAGCGAAGCCTCCGCGACCTCCGCCCAGCTAACCTTGCAGACCACCGCCGAAGTCGGCCCGGCGCTCGACACGAACGCTATCCGCGAGCAAGCCAAGGGCAAGAAGCCGGCCGACGTGAAGGCTCAGCTTCAAAACAATCCGGACGTAACTAGTGTTGATGTCAAGCTCAGCCCGTTCTGGGTTGGCAAGGTCCCCGGCAAGACCAACAAGATCCACGTTCAGATCGCGAAACCGACTACCACCAAGAGTCATGGTAATGCCAACAACTCCCAATAGCACCGGGTCGATTCTGGCTTTGGACGTGGGCGATAAACGAGTGGGCGTAGCCCGGGCGTCGCTGATCGCCCGCTTGCCGAAACCGCTCACGACCTTGCTGCGCGGCGAAGACTTCTTTAGAGAGCTCCAGCGCGTGGTCACCGAAGAAGACGCGGCGGCTCTGGTAGTCGGTCTGCCGCGCGGCTTGGACGGCCAAACGACCGCCCAAACCAGGGCCACGGAAGCTTTCGTGGCCGAACTCAAGCGACATATCGACCGGCCTGTTCACCTGCAAGACGAAGCGTTGACCTCCAAGCAGGCCCGCGCCGAACTGGATGCCGGCAAAAAGCAGTACCGCCGCGGCGATATCGACGCTCTGGCCGCCACCTATATCCTGGAAGATTTTTTGGCGGCGCGTTATCCCGAGGGCAAAATATGAAATATGCCGCCGCCGACCGCCGCCACCGCCGCATGCCCCACCGTTTCTGGTGGCTGCTCATAGGCTTGATCGTCATCTTGGTCGGCGGTGCCATTCTGGCCCGTCACCTCTATTACGTCCAACTGCAGCCGGTGAGCCGCGATCAGCAAACTCAGATATTCACCGTTCAAAGCGGCAACTCAGTGAAAGACGTCGCCGAAAACCTCCAAAAAGCCCACCTCATCCGTAGCGCCTGGGCGCTGGAGCTTTACGCCCATAGCAAGGAGTTGAACGATCAGATCAAGGCCGGCACCTACGCTCTGTCGCCAAGCCAGGGCACAGCCGCCATTATGCGCACCCTCACCAAGGGCGAGGTGGCTACCAAGTTGGTGACGATATTGCCGGGCCGCCGCATCGACCAGGTGCGCGCCGATCTGATTAACAGCGGCTTTAAGCCGGACGCCGTCGACAGCGCGCTCAAGCCCGATCAGTACGCCGATCTGCCGGTCCTGGCCTTCAAGCCCGCGACCGTCAACACTTTGGAGGGCCTTTTGTGGCCCGATTCGTTCCAGAAAGATCCCAGCACCGACCCCTCGGTCATCGTCCGCGAATCCTTGACCGAGATGGGCCAGCACCTTACTTCGAACGTCCAGGCGGCTTTCGCTAGAGAAGGCTTGAATACCTATCAGGGTTTGATACTGTCCTCGATGGTCGAGCAAGAGGTCGGCAGCGGCAAGCAAAACGAGCAGACGCAGGTTGCCCAGGTCTTTCTGAGCCGTCTCAAGACCAATTCTACGCTCGGATCGGACGTGACCGCGCGCTACGGCGCCATCGCCGCTGGCAAGGCGCCGAGCCTTACCTATGATTCGCCGTATAACACCCTGATCCATACCGGCTTGCCACCGACCCCCATAAGCACCATCAGCACCGATTCTCTCTATGCCGCCACCCACCCGGCCTCTACCAATTGGCTGTACTTCGTCACCGGCGATAACGGCACCACTTATTTCTCGGCCACTTTGCAAGACCACCAGGCTCAAACTCAGCAATATTGCCATAAACTCTGCAGCGAATAACCGTTCAGGGCAATTAGCAGGTGGCGCTCAGTAGAGCGTTTCGCGCGGGCCGGCTGGTGCCGGTCCGGCTGCACTAGGCCTAACTCTACTGAGCGCCACCTACTAATTGCCCTTATAACAGGGGTAGAGCAAGCATAAAAGACTTGCGCGGCTTGCCAACTTTGGTATAATTGAACCCGTAGTATTTACAGAGAGGCTTATCTGATCGACCCCTGTAAATGGTACCTCCGAAAACGATATTCCATCCTCAGTTAAGATAAACGTCGTTTTAGGGGTTATAGCGCCCTATCGCTAGAGGTGAGGCGCCAGGAGTTAGTATTAGTAATACCAACGCTTCATCAGTCAGCACTCAATTAGCTGTCCCGCGGACGACCCGGACGGCTAAATTTCATCACCGTTTATATAGCAAACTTCAAGGCAATAGCACCCGCAAGCGTGTTTTGCGCGCCGGTTTGATCGCTTCTAATCTGGCGATTTTGGCGATCGTGGTGGCCTGCGTCCTGCAAAGCCAGGGCAGCACGGCGAGCGTCGTCACCAAACCGCTGGCCGCCGAAAGCAGTGCCGTCAATGATACGATCGCCAACCCCTTGGATCAGCTTTCATCGGCCGATATCGCCCAGACCGTAGCCCAGCTTAACAATTTGCCGGAAGCCACGGCCGTCGCCAACCAGGCGCAGTCCGAGGCCGCTGATCTGGCGATGGCTTCCACCAGCAATAACGTTGTCAGCAAGCCGCAGGTTGTGGCCACGGCCCTGAAGTCGCGGGCCGACATCCAAGCCTACACCACCGTAGCCGGCGACACCGTCACCAGCGTGGCCGCCAAGTTCGGCGTAACCACCGACAGTATCCGCTGGTCGAACAACCTGTCCTCGGCCGACGCCTTGAATCCCGGCACGCACTTGGCGATTCCACCGGTCAACGGCATCGTTTACACCGTCAAGCCGGGCGACACGCCGGCCAGCCTGGCTACTCAATTTAACGCTAACGCCGACCAGATCGTCGCCTATAATGACGCCGAGATCAACGGCCTGAAGCCCGGCGAACAGATTATCATTCCCAATGCCACGCAGAACGATCCCGGCGCGACGGCCGCCACCATCGCGGCCGGCCTGGGCGGCGGTTCCGCCGGCTTTGCCTTCGGCAGCGGTCCGATATACGGCTACAACGGCTATGATTACGGCTATTGCACCTGGTACGTAGCCACCCAGGTTCCGGTGCCGGCCAACTGGGGCAACGCCAGCACCTGGGCTTATTACGCGGGCATGAGCGGCTGGCGCGTTAGCACCACGCCGACGGTCGGCTCCATCGCGCAGACGGCGCTGGCGGCCGGCGGCGAAGGTCACGTGGCCATCGTGACCGGTGTCAATGCCGACGGCAGTATCAACATCCGCGACATGAACGGCCTGGCCGGTTGGGGCAGAGTGGGGTATGGCACGGTTTCGGCCTCTAAATTCCAACACTACATCTCCCGGTAACTTTGTATTTTGCACATTTCGCGCGAAAAGCTCCGATCCGCGCTCACCGCACAGGAAATACGCTTCCCTTACGGTCCTCACTTTTCATCGCGAACTGCACTAAAATACAAAGTTACCACTCTGGTCTCTGGACAGGTGATGTGAAAAGGGCTACAATACAGATAGAAGTATGAGTTTTGTTGACACGGTTACGATTACGGCCATCGCCGGCAAAGGCGGCAATGGCAAGCTGAGTTTTCGGCGCGAAAAATTCATCGCCAAGGGCGGCCCGGACGGCGGCGACGGCGGCGACGGCGGCGACGTGGTGCTGTTGGCCAGCAAAGACGTCAACACGTTGGCGGCTTTCCGGCACCGCAAAGAGGTCAAGGCCGAGGACGGCCATCCGGGCGGCAGCAGCCGCAAGCATGGCCGCAGCGCGCCCGATCTGATCGTCGTAGTGCCGGTGGGGACGATGGCGACGCTTAATGACGGCCAGCTGGCGGCGGATCTGGTGGAAGATGGTCAGCGGGCAGTGGTCGCCAAGGGCGGTCGCGGCGGCTTCGGCAATGCGCACTTCGTTTCGTCGCGTCGCCAGGCTCCCAAATTCGCCGAAAAAGGCGACCCCGGCGAGAAGGTGGAGCTTAACCTGGAGCTCAAAATGATTGCCGACGTCGGCCTGGTGGGCTTGCCGAATGCCGGCAAATCAACATTGCTTAGCAAGTTAAGTAATGCCCGACCGGAAATTGCCGATTATCCCTTCACGACTTTGACGCCGAATCTGGGCGTGGTCGACATCGACAAACATACCGGCGTATTGGTAGCCGATATCCCCGGCTTGATCGAGGGCGCCGCCGCCGGCAAGGGTTTGGGTCATGACTTTCTGAGGCATATCGAGCGAACGGCGGTGATCCTGCATCTTATCGATAGCTACCATGAGAATCCGGCCGCCGCTTATCATACTGTTCGGGCGGAACTGGAAGCGTACCAGCCGGAGCTCATCAAGCGGCCCGAGATCGTAGCCCTGACCAAGGTCGAGGGGCTGGACAATGAAATTATCGACGACCTGATGAACCAGCTGCATGAGGCCGCCACGCCGGGCACGCCGATTTTCGCTATTTCCTCGCAGTCGGGCGAAGGTTTGCCGCAACTGCTGTTCGCGCTTAAAGAAGCGGTCCAGGACGTGCGGTCGCAGCCGCCCGAAGAAGTGACAGAAGCCGAGATGCCGGTTATAAAATTGGCCGATACTTCCGAAGAGTGGCGAGTTGGTAAACACGGCGACGTTTTCGTGGTCAGCGGCCGGAAAATCGAGCAGTTTGCCGGCCGCACCGACTTCGGCAACGAGCAAGCGTTGCAGCGGCTACGTGACATCATGCGGCGTCAGGGGATTCTGCACGAACTGGTGCGCCAGGGCGTCGAGGCCGGCCAGACTATTCAGATCGGCGGTACCGAGGCCAATCGCTTCGCGTACTAATTCAGAATTATGTAATTTCGGGGTGCTACACTGGAAGCTGGTATGGCGGACAGTTTTTTCTTTTATGATCTGGAAACGTCGGGGTTCAGCCCGCGCAGTGCTCGGGTTATGCAGTTCGGCGGTCAGCGTACCGACTTGAAGCTGGAGCGGATCGGCGAGCCGGTCAATCTGCTTATCAAGCTGACGCCGGACGTACTGCCCGACCCGGACGCCGTCCTGGTAACCGGTATTACGCCGCAACAAACGCTGGCCGAGGGTCTCACCGAAGCCGAATTTCTTAAGTATTTCTTTGACGAAGTGGTTCAGCCGGGCACGATTTTTACCGGCTTCAACAGCATACGTTTCGACGATGAGTTCATGCGCTTTCTGCTGTATCGCAATTTTTACGATGCCTATGAGTGGGAGTGGAAAGACGGCAACTCGCGCTGGGATTTGCTGGACGCGGTACGGATGACGCGGGCGCTCCGGCCGGACGGCGTTACTTGGCCGTTCGCGCCCGACGGCAAACCGTCGAACCGCTTGGAATATCTAAGCAGCGTCAACAAGCTGGAGCATAGCAACGCTCACGACGCGCTCAGCGACGTCCAGGCGACTATCGACGTGGCGCGCCTGATTCGCGACAAGCAGCCGGAGCTATTTAAGTATTTGCTCGAGCATCGGGACAAAAAAACCGTTAAAGGACTGGTCGAAGCGGCCGCGCCGTTCGCGTATACCTCGGGGAAATACGGCAGTGAATATCTGCACACCACGGCCGCGGTGCTGCTGGCCAAGCGGCCGCGCGACGAAGCGCTGGTGTATGATTTGCGCTTCGACCCGCTGCCGTTCGCGGACATGTCGGTCGATCAGCTGGCCGAGGCTTGGCGCTTTACGCGTGACCCGGAGGCGGTTCGCCTGCCCGTAAAAACCATCAAGTATAATCGCTGTCCGGCGGTGGCGCCGCTTGGTGTCATGAAAGACCAGGCGTCACAAGCACGGATTTCGCTCGACATGAAGACAATCGAAAAACACCTTGCTCATTTCCAGCAATGCCGGTCCCAGTTGGCGGAGAAAATGGAACAGGTAGTCGCCAGGCGCGACGCCGAACGGGAAAAATCCCAAATCGACCTGATCGACAACCAGCTGACCGTGGACGAACGCCTATACGAGGGTTTCGTCGGCGACGGCGACAAGACGGCGATGCGCGCGGTGCGGGCCGCTCAGCCCGATGAACTGGCGGGTCTCGCGAACGAACTCAAGGATGAGCGGCTCAAGAATCTCTTGCCGCTTTATAAGGCGCGTAATTATCCGGCCGCGCTGACCTCCGAAGAACGAGCCGTCTGGGACGAATTTTGCTCTAAGAAGCTGCTCGGCGGCGGCCCGGAAAGCAGTCGGCTGGCGGCGTATTTCGCGCGCCTCCAAGCGCTCGGCGCAGAAAAGCGAGACGACAAACAGAAGTATTTACTCGAAGAACTTCGGCTGTACGGAGAATCTATAATCCCCGCAGATGCAGCTGGTTAGCATGCAGCGGCCGGCGCCGCTGGACTTCATCGAACTGGTGCCACCAATTTGAAATGTGACGCACGATTCGCGGCCGCAAACGGTACGCCGAAATGCCGAGGCCGATCATAATGATGATCCAGGCGTAAAAGTTGATTTGGATGTTGGTCCCCGGGATCAGCCCAAGGACGAGAAAAGTATACATACTTGAACCTCCCTTGTTTGAACTGCTCCAGTCTTATTTTTTGGCCGAAGTAGAGTTGCTTTGATTTGGATTATACACTTAATTGTATGTCTGTCAAGTATATTTCATTACAGCTTATGCTTGGGAAATGTGTTCTAATAAGCCTGAATCGTATCGGATCCCGCCGGAGACTCGACTAACACGAAAATAATCTGTATAATTGGTCGGCTAAGGATTATAAAACACGGCATTTTGAAGGGAGAAGCGTGGCGGACGAAATCGTCGTAAAGGGAGCGCGCGAGCATAATCTGCAGAACATCGATGCGGCTATTCCTCGCAATAAATTAGTGGTGATTACCGGACTGAGCGGCTCCGGCAAGTCCAGTCTGGCTTTCGACACGATTTACGCCGAAGGCCAGCGGCGCTACGTGGAATCGCTGAGTTCGTACGCCCGTCAGTTCCTGGGGCTGATGGAAAAGCCGGACGTCGACCAGATCGACGGTCTGAGCCCGGCTATTTCGATCGACCAGAAATCCACCTCGCGCAATCCGCGTTCGACCGTCGCCACGGTGACGGAGATTTATGACTATTTGCGCCTGTTGTTCGCTCGGGTCGGCGTGCCGCATTGTCCGATCGACGGCCAGCCCGTCGTCCGGCAGACCACCACCGGCATCGTCGATCAGATCGTGGCTACCACCGCCGATAAGCGGATCATGGTGCTGGCGCCGGTGGTCATCGACAAGAAGGGTGCTTTCGAGCACATCCCGGAGCAGTATCAGCGGGCTGGCTTCGCCCGCGTGCGGGTGGACGGCGTGGTGTACGCGCTCGACGAATTTCCGACGCTCGACAAGGCTTATCGCCACCGGATCGAAGTGGTCGTCGACCGGCTGGTGAACAACGAGGACAGCCGCAGCCGGCTGGTACAGTCGGTTGAGCAGGCGCTTGACGTGGCCGACGGCAAGGTTGTCATTTTAGACGCCGACAAGGACGAAACCTGGAGCTACAGCCTGATGTATGCCTGCCCGCAGCATCCGGAAATCACCATTCCCGAGCTGGAGCCGCGGACCTTCAGCTTCAATAGCCCGCACGGTGCTTGCCCGGTCTGCACCGGCCTCGGCAACCGGCTGGAAGTTGATCCCGAACTGGTGATTCCGAACGGCAAGCTGACTATCGCCGAAGGCGCCATCCGGCCCTACAATCGCATCAATGTCGATAATTGGTATGTGAAAAAACTGCAGGCCGTGGCTGATCGCTACGGCTTTTCGCTGCACGTGCCGACCGGCGAACTGAGCCGTGACCAGCTCGACAAAATCATGTATGGCACCGGCAAGGAAAAGTATAAAGTCTCGCTCGGTATGGGCCGGTCGTTCGAAACGACCTACGAAGGCGTGGTGCCGAACCTGGAGCGCCGGCACAAAGAGACCGACAGCGACTTCATCCGCCGCGACATCGAGCGTTTCATGCAGGAAAAGCCCTGTCATGCCTGCAAAGGTTTGCGCCTGAAGCCGGAGGTGCTGGCCATCACCGTGCAAGACAGGTCGATTATGGACCTCTGTACGTTATCGATCGACGAGGCGCTGGCCTGGTTCAAGGGCCTCAAACTGGATGCCAAAGAGACTAAGATCGCCGAAATGATTCTGAAGGAAATTTACGCCCGGCTGCAATTTTTGCAAGATGTCGGTTTGAATTACCTTAATTTGCTGCGCAGCGCCAACACGCTCAGCGGCGGCGAGGCCCAGCGCATCCGGCTGGCCACCCAGATCGGCAGCGGTCTGACCGGTGTTTTATATGTATTGGATGAACCGAGCATCGGCCTGCACCAGCGTGATAACGACCGGCTGATTCGTACTTTGAAACACTTACGCGACCTTGGTAACACGGTCGTGGTCGTGGAGCACGACGAAGAGACCATCCGGACGGCCGATTACGTGCTGGACATCGGCCCGGGCGCCGGTATCCACGGCGGCAAAGTGGTGGCCGCCGGCTCGCCGGAAAAAGTCGCCAAAACCAAGGGCAGCGCCACGGCCGAGTACTTGAGCGGCGCCAAAGAGATCAGCGTGCCGAAAAAGCGGCGGCCCGGCAACGGCAAATCACTGGTCATTAAGGGCGCGCGCGAAAATAATCTGCAAAACGTGGACGCCGAAATTCCGCTTGGCAAATTGGTGGTGGTCAGCGGCGTCAGCGGTTCCGGAAAATCCAGCTTGATCAACGACATCCTGGCTAAAGAACTGCTGGCCCGCCTGCACCGTGCCAGTACGGTGCCCGGCAAGCACGACGACATCGAGGGCATCAAGCAGCTCGACAAGGCGATTATCATCGACCAGAGCCCGATCGGCCGCACGCCGCGCAGCAATCCGGCCACGTATACCGGCTTGTTCACACCGATCCGCGAACTGTTCGCCGGCATGCCGGAAGCCAAATTGCGCGGTTACGGACCGGGCCGCTTCAGTTTCAACGTCAAAGGCGGCCGCTGCGAAAACTGCGCCGGCGACGGCATCATCAAGATCGAGATGCACTTTTTGCCGGACGTCTACGTGCCCTGCGAAGTCTGCCATGGCAAACGCTACAACCGCGAAGCGCTGGAAATCCACTACAAGGGCAAGACCATCAGCGACGTGCTGGAGATGACCTGCGAGCAAGCGCTGGAGTTCTTCGAAAACCAGCCGGCCATCGCTCGTAAACTGCAAACCTTGGTTGATGTCGGCCTCGGCTACATCAAACTCGGTCAATCGGCTACCACGCTCAGCGGCGGCGAAGCTCAGCGCATCAAGTTGAGTTCCGAACTGTCGCGCCGTCCGACCGGCCGCACGCTGTACATTCTGGACGAACCGACCACCGGCCTGCACATGGCGGACGTCGATAAGTTGCTGCACATGCTGCACGCCCTGGTCGACGCCGGCAACAGCATGGTGGTGATCGAACATAATTTGGACGTCATAAAAAACGCCGATTGGATCATCGACATGGGTCCGGAGGGCGGCAGCGCCGGCGGTCAAATCGTAGCGGAGGGTACCCCGGAGCAGGTGGCCAAAACCACCAAAAGTTACACTGGTCAGTTCTTGACAAAAATGTTATAATATAAAAATGTCAGAAGGCTTGCGGCTCCGTGATGTTTCTGGCCGTCCTGCCGACGACGGTCTTTTCGAAGTGCTGAAAACCGATTTACGCGAACATAGTCGCGGCAGACTACTTGAGGCGCTCGAAGAGCGAACGGCCGGCTCCGAAGAGCGGCTGTCAGACGCCTATCAGCAAGCAGCCCCCGAGGAGCAAAAGGCGGCTGAACGCGACTACGCTCTTGGTGTAATGGCGCTTTATCCCTTCGTGAAGGACGTGGCGCATTATCATGACGCGTCCGCTCCGGGCACCACGATGGCCTACGCGCGCTCCAGACTAGCGGCGCGCATGCTGCAAAATCCTGATCAACGGGCTTTAAAACGAAGCGTCTTTTTCGCCGACAGCCGAAAGCAGCGCCGTTTTATGGTCAGTGTCAGCGCTCGCATTGAACCATACGGCGCTTACGATGACAGGACTTTCGCGCTGGCTCTTTTGAACGGTGAGTTCGGCGCCGCCGCTCACGAAGAGAGTTAACGGTTGGGCCGACGTTTCTCCGAAACGGCTTTCAACAGGTGGTAAACCGTCGGGCCGAGGGTGATGAGCATGGCAAGGGCCACGGCCAGCAGTATGTAATGGTCGATGTTGGGGATTTTGGTACCGAACCAGTAGCCGATCAGCGTAACGATGGCCGCCCAGGCCGTGTCGCCGATGGCGTCGAAAATGACGAATTGCTTATAGTCCATCCTGGCGACGCCGGCTATCGGCGGCACGAAAGTCCGCACTACCGGCACGAAGTGGGCGATCAGCATGGTGCGCGCCCCGAAACGTTCGTAAAATTGCTCGGCCCGCTGGATGTATTCCTGTCGGAAAATCAATCCGTCGGGTTTGCGGAAGAGCCGGCGGCCGTAGCGCTTGCCGATGTGATAGCCGACATTGTCACCCAAAATGGCCGCCACCGCGATGACCAGAATCGTCCCTAAAAGCGGCAATTTCCCCTGGGCGGCGAACACGCCGGCGGTCAGAAGCAGCGTGTCGCCGGGGAAGAAAAAACCTATGAACATGCCCGACTCGCCGAAGATCACGGCCGCGATCAGCAACAGGCCGCCGGCTTGGATAAGGTGTGAGACGTCGAACATGTATACCAAGCTTAGCCGTTTAGTCCGGGAGCGTCCAGCTTTGGTTACGCCTCAATCTGGTATAATGAAAGCTAACGTAAGGAGATTTTGAGCGACCATGCCACAGGATTCTATTACTTTGACACTGGAGGCGCGCAGCGTAACCGGCAAGACCGTGAAGCATTTGCGTAAGGATGGCCAGGTGCCGGCGGTGATTCATGATCACGGCAAGCCGTCCATTATCGTTCAAGCCGGCGCCGCGGAACTGCTGAAAGTCTGGCGTCAGGCCGGCAAACACCACCCGGTAGAGCTGAAAGCCGGTGACCAGCATTTCACGGCGCTCATCAAAACCGCCGAATTCGATCCCAAAAAGCATCAGCTGCGGCACGTCGTGTTTAACGCCGTCGATAAGAATCAAAAAGTCGACGCCGAAATCCCTGTCCACGCCCGCTACGACGAAGGCAATGAATCGAGTCCGGCCGAACGCAACGGCTTGATCGTGCTCAGTCAGTTGGAAACGGTGCAGGTCAAGGCCGTGCCGACCAAATTACCCGATTTCCTGGAGTACAACGCCGAAAAACTGATCGAAGTGGGTGACCACGTGACGGTGGCCGACCTGATCGTGCCTGAAGGCGTGGAAGTCGAGACCGAAACCGAGCACGCCGTCGCCACGGTTTACGAACCGAGCGCTCTGGCCGCCGCCAACGAGGCCGCCGCCGGCGAAGCCGAGCCGGAAGACGCCGAAGACGTGGAGTCCGAAGAAGGCAGTGCCGAAGCCGACGACCAAACCAGCGGCGAAGACGAGATCCGACCCGGCGGCAAGAAAGAATTCGAAGACAAAGAGCAGGGACACAACCCCGAAAAGCAGTAGACATGGCCGAAATAGCGCCCTTTGACGTTGCCGCCGAGCAGTTCGTTGACTATTACCAAACGGTCCGCGGTTTCGTTCGCCAAGAAGTAACCAGGCGTAATTTGACGGGCCATTTGCCAGGTACTAGCTCCATGCTGGCGCTGGATTTTGGCGGCGGCGATGGCCGGGACAGCGTCTGGCTGGCCGATATGGGTGACCGCGTACGCTTCTTTGACGATTCGGCCGATATGCGCGAGCGGGCGGTAGAACGTTTCAGGGAAGCATCTTATCGCAGCAGGATGAAGATCGAGATGATCGCCGAGGTTGATGAGCTGGAAGACGAATCTCTCGATCTTGTCTTGAGCCACGGTGTGTTGATGTATGAACTGGACAATCCGCAGCAGCAAGTATCGGCGCTGGCGGCTAAACTGCGTCCCGGCGGCGTATTGTCGCTACTCACGAAAGGCCTTGAAGCGGCCGGGCAAACCGTATCAGCTGCCGAGAAAGAGCAGTTTTTGTTAACTGGCCGCTATACTAACCGGCTCGGCTTGCCTGCCCAAGCCTATGATTTTGAGCGGCTTGAGACAATGATGACGGCCAGCGGGCTCGACCCTCAAGCACGTTACGGCGTGCGGCTTTTATATGATGACGACCGGCGGGCGATCGACGACGTACCAGAACATGAACTTTATGACATTATAGCGAGAGAGGCCGAGGCTAGCCGTGACCTCTCGCGTATGACTTCAGCTCAGATGCTTCACGTGATCGGCAAAAAGCCGCTAGTCCCTTAGGCGAGATCTTAATCTTCCATGAAGCCGCCGCTCTGGTGAGCCCAGAGTTTGGCATAGGTGCCGCCGGCCCGCAGCAGTTCTTTGTGGCTGCCTTGCTCGACGATTTTGCCTTTTTCCAGCACGACGATGCGATCCATTTTCTGGATGGTGCTGAGACGGTGAGCGATGACGATGGCCGTGCGGCCCTCCATCAACTTCCAAAGCGCATCTTGAATCAGCACCTCGCTCTCCGAATCGAGCGCCGAAGTCGCTTCGTCGAGCAAGAGGATCGGCGCGTTCTTGAGCATGGCGCGGGCAATGGCGATGCGCTGCCGCTGGCCGCCGCTCAGCTTGATGCCGCGTTCGCCGACCAGTGTCTTATAGCCTTCGGGCAGCTCTTTGATGAAGTCGTGGGCGTGAGCCAGCTTGGCGACGCCCTCCACGGCTTCGTCGCTGGCCTCCAGGTCGCCGTAACGGATATTTTCGCGCAGTGAGCGGTGGAACAACAGCGGTTCTTGCGGCACGTAGGAGATGGTCGATCGCAAATCGACCTGACGGATATCGGTAATGTCTTGACCGTCGATCAGGATCCGGCCTTTCTCGATGTCCATGAAGCGTAGCAGCAAACCGGTGAGCGTGGTTTTACCGCCGCCGCTCGGACCGACCAAGCCGACTTTCTCACCCGGCTTGATGCGCAGGTCGAGTTTTGTAAACAGCGCCTCGTTTTTCTCGGCGTGCCGGAATTTAACGCCGGCGAATGAAATCGAGCCGTGCTTAATGCGGGCGCCTTCGGGAATTTCCGGATCCCGGATTTCCGGCTGGAGCTGCAGAATCTCGGTCATCTCCACGGCGTCACCGAAGGAACGGTTAAGGTTGCGCGCGATGCGCCCGAAGATCCACAAGCGGTCCACGACGGTGCTGGCGTAAGCCACCACCAGGTAGAGCACGCTGGCGTTGGCGTGCAGGTTGGTAATCGCGAAAACGCCGAACAGGAAGGCCATGATCCGCAGACTGTTAGTCAGGGTGTGACTGATAGAATCGTTTTTGAAAGCCTCTACGTCCAGGCGGCGATATGATTTCCAGGTGCGGTTAGCCGCCGCCGTGAAGCGCTTGAGCTCATGATCCTCGCGCGCGAAAGCCCGGATGTTGGCGATGTTGGTAATAGCATCAGCCAAAGCGGCGGTACGGTTGCTGTCGGTTTCGGCGGCTTCGCGATTGAAAGGAAATTGGTGCCGTACGCGCCAATTCATGACGACCACGTAGAGACCGACGATGATCAGCAGGATGACGGCGAACTTGAACGCCACGACGAACAACACGACCGCCGCGGCGATCAGGGCGGTCAGACCGGGCACGATGTTCCAGATGAACTCGTCCATAATGCGCTCATAGGCATTGACGAAGCGGTTGGCCTGGGTTACCAAAGCGCCGCCGAACCGGTTGGCATGGAAGCGTTGGCCCTGGCGCTCCAAGTGGTCAAAGATGTGTATGATCATGTCCCGCTGGGCGGAATTTTCGAACCGCCAAACGGCCAGCCCCTGCAGCCGCCAAAACACCAGTGCGAGCAGCATGGAAGCTACGAAACCGAACACGTAAGGGCTCAGTTGGCTGAATTCTATCGGGGTATGGGCGCCGTAGGCGATCTGCAGCTTAGAGAAAGTCCGGGACACCAGGAAAGGGGGAATGATGTCCTGGAACAAGACGCCGAGTACCGCGCCGACCACGCCGAAACTAAACAGGCCTGAATACGGCTTGGTATATCGCCAAAAGATACGTAGGGTTTTAGACGTCGTGGACATAACGACAGCCTCCTTGCTGCCGGTGATTGTAGTTAGAAATTATTTGTAAATGTTTGAGATTATCGAGAGCTAGCACGCCGCGAAGGCAGCCATGCCGTGCTGTAGGTCTGTGGTGTAGTACATTTTTTGGCCGCCTCCGGGTTATATCATCCGTCCGGATTACGGCCGGATGAAATTGCTAAAAGATAGTAGGCATCGTATACTAAATTGCTTGCGATTGCAAACGTTTTAACTTGAAAGTTAATAATTTTTTCATAATTTAGAGATGGAGAACGCGCCGCTGAATCCGGCTGCCGGCGATTCGGACGAGAAGCCCGGCGGCAAGAAAAAGAAGAAGAATGCCGAGGCGCTCGGCGTCTTCGCGCTGGATTCAAAACCGGCTAACAATCCCGTTGAGCGACCGGAAAATATATGGGAGAAATTGACGCTCAGTAAACGGAAAGGCGGTGAGACCGTCAAAGAAACACCGCTGTCCCAGGTTTTCACGGCGGCCGAGGCGCATTCGCCGGGTGTCGGGGAGGCTGACGAAGCCGAAGTCGCGCCGGAAACATTGAGCGAGCCTGAAGAGCGTTTCGTGGAGCGAACGATCGTCGAAGCTCGCCGGCAAGCAGAGTCCGCGCCCCCTGTCCATGAAGAAGCCGTAAACCCCGAAGCTGCCGGGCATGAAGGCGCGGCGGCGGAGGCCGTGGAATTGTTCCGGCACAAGATTATTTCCGGCGGCGAGCCGGCCGAACAGGCCTTTACCGAAACTCTGCAAAGCTTGGGCGTCGAAACGTCCGGGTCGGAGCGGCCGCCGGAGCCGCCGGTTGCGGGCCGCGCAGACGTTGCTCCCGAGACGCTTGCCGAGCCGGAAAAAGCCTCGCGCCGGTCCGAAATGCCGCGAGTGGAGCAAGCGGATGAGCCTATCCCAGAGAGTATTCATATCAACCCGACCAAAGAGGCGACCGAAGAAACCGGCGCGCCTGATCGGGACGAACCATCGTCCTCCGTGCCCGGAATGGGCGGGCCGCCACGGCCGCCTCGCACGCCTCGTCTCGCCGAGACCGATTATTTTCTGCCGGCTCCCGCAGCTCCGCCGGCGCGGCCCGCCAAGACCGAGAAAGAGTTCGTGCCGTACTATAACAACGAAGATGTGGTAGGCGCCGCTTTTCTAGGCGGCCTGGTCGGCTATTTGATCGGTCGCCGCCGGGGGCGCATTAGAACCGAACGCAAGCTCAAGCCGATCCAGAAGAAACTGGAGCAGCGGGTCGTGGCCGCGGAGCGTGACATTGCCGTCAAAGAGGCGCATATTAGAAAAATGGCTCGCCAGCAAGCTCGTGAACAACAGCGCTTCCAGCGTACGGAACGGACGCTGCGGCGTGATCAGCACCGATTGGAAGCGCCGGAAGCTAACCAGCTGCACGGCAAACAGGTAGCGCCCGAGCAGATCGGTCATGTAATCGTGGCCGCCGGCGACACGCCCGAAACGTCGCGCCGCCGATTCGCTGAGACTCGGGCCGAGGCGGCTACCAGCACCAAAACCGGTGATACCTCCAAGACTGAACGGTCGCGGGAAGTCGAAGCGCCCAAACCCAAGCCGGTCGATAAGCGTATCGAAACCATGAGCCGGGCCGAGCTGCTTGATCTGAGCGGCCACGTACCGGTTGAAAACACCACGCTGCGGCAGATTTATGAGACCCATCTGGTCGGCGAGCAGGGTCTGCGCCGCTTGGTAAGCGAATATACCCGGGGCGGTGACGTTCAAAAAGCGCTGCGCGTGGAACTGGTGGAGCACGAGATCGACTTTGAGCGCGATCCGATGCTGCGCGATCGCAAACGACCGGCCGAACCGTCGGCCAACCATGGTCAGCCGACGCTCGAAACACTTTTGCAAAAAGCCGGCGTCCTCGATCACGCCGAAGTGCGCGAGGAGCTGGCGACCCTGAAGGTTCGTCAAGCGCACCAGGAGCAACGGCATCAAGAGCAGCAAAAGCGCCGCCACGTGCTCGATGTGTCGATGGTCACGGTCATCGCCGTACTGACCGCGCTGGTTATTATGCTGCTATTGCGAGGCCGCTGACGCCAGGACGCTAGCCGCCATCGGTCGCCAACGTTATACTAGAATCATGCGTAAAGTTATTCTCTACTACAAATTCGTCCCGGTGAAAGACCCCGAAGCGGTACGCCTCTGGCAGCGTACGCTCTGCGAAAAGCTGGGCCTCAAGGGCCGCATCATCATTGCCGAACACGGCATCAACGGAACGCTCGGCGGCGACCTCAAGAATCTCAAGGCTTATGCCAAAGCGACCAAGTCGTTCGAACCGTTCAAGGGCATGATATTCAAGTGGAGTGAGGGCCGGGGTGATGATTTTCCTAAATTATCGGTCAAAGTCCGTCCGGAAATCGTGACCTTCGGCGCGGCTGACGAACTTACGGTGGACGAAAAAGGCGTCGTGGACGGCGGTCGGCACCTGAAGCCCGAGCAAGTTCACAAGCTGCTCGAAGAGCGGGGCGACGAAGTGGTTTTCTTCGACGGCCGCAACCGGCACGAGGCGGCGGTCGGCAAGTTCCGCGGCGCCGTCGTACCCGAGGTCGAGCATACGCGCGAATTTATCGACGAACTGGCCGATCCGAAGTACGACGACATCAAAGACAAGCCGGTCGTCACCTACTGCACCGGCGGCATCCGCTGCGAAGTGCTGAGCATGTTAATGAAAAAACGCGGCTTCCAAGAGGTCTATCAAATCGACGGCGGCATCGTGAAATACGGCGAAAAGTACGGTGACGACGGTCTCTGGGAGGGTTCACTTTACGTTTTCGACGACCGCCTGACCACCAAGTTTTCCGATAAGGCCAAAGACATCGGCGATTGCGCCCATTGCGGCGCCAAAACCAGCGGCTTCATGAACTGTGCCGACAAACGGTGTAATAAGCACTTAATCGCCTGTGCTGCTTGCCGATCCAAGCGATATTGCCCCGCCTGTATTGCCAAACGCGCCGCCGCGGCCGCGATATAATAGTACTAGTGACCGAACAAGTAGAACGCAAACTGACTGAACTGCCGAAAGCGCCCGGCGTCTATTTCCATAAGGATAAGGACGGGCGGATTATTTACGTGGGCAAGGCGGCGGTGCTCCGCAACCGCGTGCGACAGTATTTTCAGAAATCGCGCGGCCGCGATCCCAAAACCGAAGCGCTGGTAGCCGAGATCGCCGACATCGATTGGATGGTCGTGGACAGCGAGATGGAGGCGCTCTTCCTGGAGGCCGAGATGATCCGGCGCTACATGCCGCGCTACAACATCCTGCTGCGCGATGACAAAGCCATGAGCTATATCCGCATCGATTACGACAGCGATTATCCCACGGTCAGTACCACGCGCCGGCCGCTCGACGACGGCGCGCGCTATTTCGGGCCGTATTTCAGTCTGGGCGGCGTCCGTCAGGCGCTCCGGCTGCTGCGCAAGATCTTTCCTTATGCCACGCGCCGCATCGGCGGCCAGAAGCGCGCCACGCTGCATTATCATCTAGGGCTCGATCCGGGGTTGGAAGAGGGCAAGACCAGCCTGGAAGAATACCGCGCCAACCTGCGCAAGCTGATGGCGGTGATCCAGGGCAAGCGCCAGACCATCGAAAAAGAGCTGGAACGCGACATGAAGCGGGCAGCCCGCGCCAAAGATTTCGAGGCCGCCAGCCGGCTGCGCAACCAGCTGTTCGCGCTGCAGAACCTCAAGAAACAGGTTATTTTCAGTGATAAAGAATTTCTTGATATAAGCAAAGACCACGCGCTTAATGAATTAGTTAACTTGTTAAGTATTGAGAAATTTCCGTTCCGGATCGAAGGCTACGATATTTCACACCAGCAAGGCAGCGACGTGGTGGCCAGCATGGTGGTCTTTACCAACGGCGTCAGCAACAAGGCCGAATACCGCAAGTTCAAGACCCGGCGCGACCACAACGACGATTTCTATAATATGCACGAGACGCTCAAGCGGCGGCTGAGTGAAAAAAATCTGCGACTGTGGGGCAAACCGGATTTGGTGCTGATAGACGGCGGCAAGGGTCAGCTGGACGCCGCCATCCGGGCCCGCGATGAACAGGGCTGCGGGCAAATCCCATTCATCGGCCTGGCCAAGCGCGAGGAACAAATCGTCGTTCAGAAACAACGCTCTGGCGTAATACTTAACATGCTAAGTATTCAGCAAATGGGCGGCTTTATCACCGAGAGCGAGGACTTTATTTTGGTGAATCTGCCGCATAACACCAACCTGGTGAAGCTGCTGCAGCGGATCCGCGATGAATCGCACCGCTTCGCGGTCAGCTATCACTCGACGCTCAAGCGCAATCGTCAAACCGCCAGCCTGCTCGACGACATCCCCGGCATCGGTCCGGCGACCCGCAAAAAACTGCTCAGAACCTTCGGTTCGATGCGCGGCATCGTCCAAGCCGACGAGACGGAGCTCGCCAAAGTCCTCGGCGACAAAAAGGCTCATGTGGTCAAGCAATACGTAAACACTTGAGCTCGGGCGGTCCGCAGGGTTTGCTATACTGTATGGTTGATTATGGAATCGCATTTTACGAGCGAGTTTTTCGCAGGCAATCGGCGGCGGCTCAAAGAGCTGTTTACCGGCACGGCGCCGATTATCATGACGGCCAATGGGCTCACGCAGCGCGGCGGCGATAGCAGCTACGGCTTCGCGCAGGACGCCAGTTTTTGGTATTTGACGGGGCTGGACGAGCCGGATCTGGTTCTGGTGATGGATCGTGACAGGGAATATTTGATCGCGCCGGAATTGAGCGATTACCAGAGAGCGTTCGATGGCGCCGCGCCAGCCGAGACGTTGGCCCGCCGTTCCGGTATCACCAAAATATATGATCACAAAGAGGGCTGGCAGCAGCTGGGCGGTCGGGTCAAAAAAGTGAAGCACGTGGCCACGCTGGCGCCGCCGCCGGCCTACGTGGAGCAGTACGGGCTATATACCAATCCGGCGCGGGCGGCGCTGGTCGCCGAACTTAAAACTTACAACGCCGAGCTGCAATTGCTTGACTTGGGGTCGCACGTGGCGCGGCTCAGGATGGTCAAGCAGCCGGCCGAGCTGGCGGCCATCCAGGCGGCTATCGACATTACCATAGCCAGCCTGAAAGATGCGTTTCGACCCGCCAAACGGGGGAAGTATGCCGCCGAATATGAACTGGAAGCCGAAATCGGCTATGGTTTCCGAAAACGCGGTGCGGCCGGGCACGCATTCGCGCCGATCGTGGCCGGCGGCGAGCGGGCCTGCACGCTGCACAACGTGGCCAATGACGCGCCGCTGTCGGCCGACGAGCTCATAGTGGTCGACGTGGGCGCCGAAGCCGATCATTATGCCGCCGATATTACGCGTACCATCAGCTTGGCGCCGCCGTCGCGCCGCCAGCAGGCCGTGTACGCCGCCGTGCTGGAGGCTCAGGAGTACGCCATGGGGCTCTTGAAGCCGGGCGTGCTGATGCGCCAGTACGAGCATCAGGTGGAACTGTTTTTGGGCGAAAAGCTGCGCGAGCTCGGCCTCATCAAGTCCATCACTCACGAAAAAGTCCGGCATTATTGCCCGCACGCCACCTCGCACTTTCTGGGCCTCAACGTGCATGACGTGGGCGATTATGACCGGCCGCTGGAGCCGGGCGTGGTGCTGACCGTGGAGCCGGGCATCTACATCCCCGAAGAATCGCTTGGCGTGCGGATCGAAGACGACGTCCTGGTAACCGATCAAGGCGTCGAAAACTTAAGCCGGCGGTTGCCGCGCGAGCTGAGCTAATTTACAATGACGCTTATGGAAAAGGCGGAACGTCAACCGTGGGTGCGATTTTTGATCCGCTGGCTGGTCTGTTCGCTCGGATTGTGGATTGCCGCCAATATTCTAAGCAGTAGTATTTCTTACAACAGCAAGGTGGACGTGATTGTAATCGCCGGCCTGATATTGGCGATTATCAATGTCGTCATCAAGCCGATTCTGGTGATCTTTACGTTGCCGGCCATCGTTCTGACGCTGGGACTGTTTATGATTTTTATCAACGGGCTGACGGTTTTCATTGCCAGTAAATTGTATACGCCGCTGGACATTACGAATTTTTGGGCGGCCGTGTTCGCCGGCATGGTCATCGGTCTGGTTAATTTTCTGGTCAGCGCCATCCTTAAAGAGCTCTAAAGTAGAACTCTAAAGCGGGACTCTAAAGCAGGACTTTGAAATAGAACCCTGAAAGAACACCGAACAGGCGGTAAGAACTTTTGACAAGCGCCGGCCCAATGCGGGAGAATGGGAGGCATGAACGTTTATAATTATCTAACTATCGGCTCGATGCTGCTGATGACCCTGCTGATCCTGGTGCAGACGCGCGGCGCGAGCTTGGGCGCGGGCCTGGGTGGCGCCGGCGAGGTCAATACCACTCGTCGCGGTACCGATAAAACGATCTTTCAGCTGACGATCGTCTGCGGGCTGGTTTTTTCGTTGTCGCTTATTTTGAACGCCATCGTCAAATAACCGCCTGAACAATGCAGCTCCGCTTTCTCAAATTGCGCTTTCGCAGACGGCTGCGCCGCGGCCGGCAGCAGGTCGGCGACCTGGGCAGCCAGACTGAACAAGGCTTTGAACAGCATTTTGTACGGCGGCTGAACCATTTGAACCCGGTTCGGCGCTTCGTGGCGGGCTGGCTGCTGCTGATGGTTTTGCTGATCGGCGGCCTGATCGCCCAAAACCTGTTGCTCAGCAATTATTTCCAGACGCTCAAGCCCGTGCCTGGCGGCATATACAACGAAGGTATGCTCGGCACCTTTACCAACGCCAATCCGCTGTTCGCTACCAGCAACGTTGACAGTTCGGTTTCCAAGCTGTTGTTCGCCGGCCTGTTCACGTACGATTCTAGGAATCGTCTGACGGGCGACCTGGCCAGCGGCTACAGCGTGGACGCTACCGGCAAACACTACACCGTCACGCTCAAGCACCACCTGACCTGGCAAGATGGCAAGCCGCTGACGGCCCGCGACGTGGCGTTT
>Ga0164242_10000463_pt1 | contig 48803 bp, 32 predicted proteins | sample OricomgcompostMG_FD_108783 | JGI IMG/M metagenome (GOLD analysis project Ga0164242, IMG submission 108783) | Miracle-Growth compost microbial communities from Emeryville, California, USA - Original compost - Miracle growth compost (MG) ... | reverse complement strand
TCCACACGGTCCGCGGACTGGCCGAGCCTCAAGGCATCGCCTACGTCGCCTCCGCGAATCGTGTCTATGTCGCCAACGGCAAGGACGGATCCGTGCGTGCGTTCGACGCCGCCTCCTGGAAGATGCTGGCCTCGACTTCGTTCGGCGACGATGCCGACAACCTTCGCTACGACACCATCAGCGGCCATCTATGGGTCGGATACGGAAGTGGTGCCCTCGGCCAATTCGATCAGAACTTGAACAAACTCTCCGATATCAAACTCGACGCCCATCCTGAGTCATTCCAGTTGGAGAAGAACGGATCGCGGATCTTCGTCAACTTGCCCGGTTCCAGAAAGATCGTCGTCGTGGACCGTAAGACCGGAGCCGCAATAGCTTCGTGGAGCACCGGCGGCCCACTCGCCAACTTCCCCATGGCTCTGGACGAACGCGACCACAGGCTCTTCGTGGTGACGCGGTCTCCCGCACGATTCATTGTCCTCGATACAGACCATGGCAGCAGGCTGGTGAGTTTATCCACCGTTGGCGATTGCGACGATGTCTTCTTCGACGAGAAGCGCCATCGCATCTACGCAATTGGCGGAGCAGGAGAGGTCTCCGTCTTCAGACAGCAGGACCCCGACCACTACGAAGAACTCGGCCGCGTCGAAACCGCCGGCGGAGCACGCACGGGCTTCTTCTCGGAAGACCTCGACCGGCTCTACGTGGCTGTAAGAAAGCGCGGTTCGCAGCCTGCCGAGGTCCGCGTATACGCGCCCGTCCCGTAGCAAAGCGCCTGACAGAGCGCCTCTAAGCCGCTCCGCCAACCCACGCATCCACCCGGACAAACTTCATCGCGGCGTACCGCTCCAGCAGTCGCTCAGTAGCACGCACCGTGTCCATGCGCTCGGCCCCCAGTCCCAGGTGGCCGCCATCGTGCAGCACCATGTTGGTGCCGAAGCCGCGGATCCGGTTCTGCTCCACGCCGTTCACCGCGCGCGTCACAATCCCGTCCACCCCAATCGGGGTCCAGTCCTTGCAGATCACGTTCCACTGCACGGGAATCATCTCCATCTCATGCACAATCCGCAGCACCGCCGGCCGCCGGGCCCCATGCGGCGCACGAAAGAAGTACACCTTCTCTCCCAGAACATCTTCGATTGCCGCGCTCGCTCCGCTCAGCTCCTCGCGAATACGGCTCTCGCTCTGCCACGCCAGCCATGGATGCGTCATCGTGTGATTGCCGATAAGATGCCCGGCAGCAGCAATCTCGCGCACCAGCCCGGGACACTGCTTCACAAACCCGCCGATCAGGAAGAACGTCGCCTTCACGTTCGCCCGGCCCAGGACCTCCAGCAGTTGCGGCGTCACCGTGGGGTTCGGTCCATCGTCAAACGTCAGGGCAAACTCGGTCGGATTCCGTGGCGCTACCAGGGTCCTTCCAAACAACTGCGACTCCGGCGAGAGCGCAGCCCACACCGCGCCTCCGGCCACTCCCGTAGCCACCCCCATCGCGGCCCCAAACCCCGCCGCGACCAGCGGACCTCCTCCCATCACTTCCAGCACTCCCTGTCCCCTTCCCGGAATCGATCTCTCTCAAGCCCCGGTCCCAGGCCCATCATCTCACCGTCAAACCCACGCCTGCCTGGCCTCCACCGCTGTCCGGGTTTCGCCCTGTCAAGTGCCATTCGCACGTAAGTCACACAAAATGAGTGGATTGCATTTGCCGAACCACCCCATCTCCACAGCTAAAATGGAAGAGTGAAGGATCGTTCTGGCCATCATCTTCCATGATGCCGGATTTTTTTCTGCTTAACTTCATTATTATCAAGACTTTGATAATAAAGCCTTGAATATCAAGACTTTACACTGAAGTACCGGATCAAGTTCTTTGTCTTCAAGACTTTGCGAAAAATGGAAGGGGGGGACTACCGTCCGAGGTAGGTCCGATATTGTGTCTCCACCACGCCGGTGTTCCGCGCCAGCATCAGCTTGGCCCGGTTGTACTGGTACAGCGTCTCCACCAGCCGGGACTGCGCCGCCGCCAGCGAGGCCTGTGCCTGCACCACCGGAAGATTATCGTCCACGCCTGCAGCATAGCGATCGGTCGTATCCTGCAGGGCCTGGGCTGCCAGCTCCACGTTGCTGCGAGCCACCTTCACCTGTTCGTCGGTCGCATGCACGTCCAGCATCGCCGAGCGAATCTGCTGCTCGATGGTCACCTTCAGGCTCCTGACCTGCTGCTGAAGCCCGCTCAACTGCGCCTGACCGACCTCGCGCTCCCCGCGAAGCTGGCCCTCCTGAAAGATCGGAAACGTGAGCTTTCCCATCGCGGTAAAGACGCCGTGATAGAGGCCGTGCGTCTCGCCGATCACGCCGTAGTAGCCGTCAAACGACAGCGACGGCAGCCGCTCGTACTTCACCGCCTTCAGGGTGCGGTCCGCGACCTCCGTCTGCGATTCGAGGCTGCGCAGGTCCTTGCGACGCTCGAACGCCAGCTTCATCGCCTCGTCCAGCGGAAGCGCGGCAAACTCTGCGTAGGGCGCCTGATCGGTCAGCACCAGCTCCTGGTCCGCAGGCAATCCCATCAGCCGGTTCAGAGCGATCTTGTCCTTGGCGAAGATGTTTTCGGCGTTAATCAACGCCTGTTGCTGAGTCTGTAGCTGAACTCGCGCCCGCAGAACATCGAGGTGCGTTCCGACGCCCGCGTCCTGCGAGGCCTGCGCCTGGTTCAGAACCACCTGGTCGGCCTTCAGCAGAGAGCGTGCATTCTCGATCTCCGCCGAATCCGCCAGGGCCCGCAGATACTGTGTCGCCACGTCCAGCGCCACCGTTCCGCGCTCGTTCAGCATCGTCCACGATGCCACATCGTCGGCCCGCTGCGCCGCCCGGTACAGGAAGTAAGCCGGAACGTTGAACAGCTGCTGGTTCACATTCAGCTGCGCCGAGGTCACATCGACCTTCACGATCTCCGGAAAGGTCCCGGTAAACCCCGGAATATGCACGGAGGCAGGCCTGAATCCCATCGCCGCCAGGTTCGTCTCCTGGGTCGAAGTCTTGGCCACCGCCGTCATGCTGGGCAGCAGGTTGTTCTTGACCTCCAGCACCTGGCCATGAACCGAGCGCTGGTTCTGCTTCTGCAGGAGGATGCGGACATTGTGTTCCAGGCCGCGCGCAATTGCCTCGTCGATGCTGAGTGGAAGCGCCTGCGAGCTCGCCCGCTCGATCACAACTCCGCCCGCCAGCGTTGCGACCGGCGCCGGCGCCGCCGGCTGCGGTTCAGGGGCTGTTGGAAGCTCTTCCGGCTTCGACTGCTGGCCCAGGGCAGCCGCCGCAAACGCCAGACATGCGGCAACCACCGGCAGAAACTTCCTTGTCATCGAGAGACACAACTCCACTTTCGTTCGGATTTCGGGGCGACAAACCGCCTGTATTCTTCAGGGTTAGATTACCCGGCAGGGAGCGGGGTTGCGAAAATCGAAGGCAAATTCCGGGATCTGACCCTGCAGTCGTCTAAAATACGAATACAAACAAAGGCCTTATGCGTCCAACCGTCATGAACCGCATTCTCGTCGCCGCCACCCTGATCGCTGGCCTCTGCCTTCCCGCCGCGGCCCAGTACTCCGCTCCTCCGAACACCGGCAATCACTTCAAAGACACCTCCATGCTCAAGCCGCCGGCCGGGGCGAAGGTGGCCATCATCAAGTTTGAAGACCTGGAATGTCCGGCCTGCGCCCATGCCAACCCCATCGTGCACGAGGCTGCGGAGCGCTACCACATCCCCATCGTCCGCTATGACTTCCCTCTGCGGATGCACATCTGGAGCCGCGACGCCGCCATCACCGCGCGTTATCTCCAGGACAAAGTCTCCCCCCAGGTGGCCGACGAGTTCCGAAGTGCAGTCTTCGCCGCACAGACCTCCATCGCCTCCAAGGACGACCTCGCAGCCTTCACGCGGCGCTTCTTCCAGCAACACAAGCTCAACGAGCCCTTTGTGATCGACCCATCAGGACGCTTCGCCGCCGAGGTTAACGCCGATTACACCCTCGGCGAGCGCGTCGGAATCTCCCAGACGCCCACGATCTGGGTCGTCGGCCCCAAGAGCTGGGTCCAGGTGACGGACATGAACCTGCTCTACTCCACGATCGACAACATGGAGTCGCAGGTCGCCCAGAGCACCCCCGGCAAGACCGCCGCAAACTCAAAACTGCGCCACGCATCGACACCGCAGCGCTAGATCCGTAAACCAACGACGAAAAGCGATACGACTGAGGCCCGGCATAGCTACAGCCGGGCCTCAGTCCTTTAAGCAGCAGTTCAGGCCTTCCGGAGTTTGTAAAGCACACTCTCCCAAGGCTCTTCCTACCTGACTTCAAAGATCAGAAAGTAATCCTGCCCGTCGGCCCTGGTGAAGTCGTAGGTGGCCGCCAGCCGGAATCCGGCCACGCCCATCTCCTTCTCGACAACGGCGTGGTTGACACCGTGGTCCGCCCCGCTTCCGTTGCGGTCGATAATACCGATCTTCGCCCCCTTGCGAAGCGCCGGACGAAGGTTCTTCATGAAGGTCACTGGATGCGCGATCTCGTGATACACCTTCAGCAGCAGCACGGCGTCGACGCTCCCCGGCGGAAGCCCCGGATCATCCGGGCGCCCCAGAACGGTGCGTACGTTTGTGAGCCCCTCTTGGATGGCCCGCTTGCCGATCGACTCGATCGCAAGCGGATTGATGTCCTCGGCGAGCACAGCTCCGGTAGAGCCAACGCGACGCGAAGCTCGCACCGTAAACCAGCCCGATCCTGCGCCGACATCGGCGACATTTTTTCCGGCCTGGATTCCGAGCAGGTCCATCACGCGACCGATCTGCAGACGCTGATCCCGGCCGGGAGAATCGAAGATGGAGAGATCGCCGTTATAGGGCCGGCTGGTTTGACGCGGCGCAGTCGTCTGCGGAGTCGCATCCTGGGCAGGCACGGCCGGGACAAACAATCCCACCGCGAGAGCGACTGGCAAAACGAGACGAAGAGTTCGGTTCATCACGCCTCACAGTTTGCCACCAGGCCAGCCGGAGGGTCTATTTCCTGCGGAGAGAAGGCCACCTAATGCACCTCTACCCAAACCGGGGCTGAGCCGAGTATCGTAGTGAGCCATGCAGATCCGAGCCGGGTTTCTCGCACTCGCATTCGCCGTTGTACTGCCTGCCGTCGCGCAGACCACACCGAACACTCTGACTCCGCAGGAGAAGGCGCAGGGGTGGCACCTCCTGTTCGACGGGAAGTCCTCCACCGGATGGCGTGGCGACCACAGCACCAGCTTTCCAACCTCAGGCTGGCAGGTCAGCAACGGCATGATCTCCGTCATCGAGCACGGGGGCGAGGAGGGCGGAAATGCGGGTGACATTATCACCACGCGCAAGTATGCGAACTTTGAGTTGATGGTTGACTTCCGGCTCACTCCCGGAGCCAACAGCGGCATCAAGTATTTCGTCGATCCCGACCTGAACAAGGGCCCAGGCTCCGCCATCGGGCTCGAGTACCAGATCCTGGATGATGCCCGCCATCCTGACGCGAAAAAGGGCCAGAATGGCGACCGTACCCTGGCCTCACTCTACGACCTGATTCCTGCTGCGGCGAACAAGCCCACCCGGCCGATCGGCGAATGGAACACGGCCCGGATCGTCGTCCGCGGAGCTCACGGCGAACACTGGCTCAACGGCGTCAAGGTCGTCGAATACGAGCGCTTCACCCCGCAGTTCCGCAAGCTGGTCGCCGAAAGCAAGTACCACGTATGGCCCAACTTCGGCGAGGCGCATGACGGGTACATCCTGCTGCAGGACCACGGTTTCCCGGTCTCATTTCGCAACATCAAGATTCGCGAACTGCCGCCGACCCAATAAGCTCCTCTCTGCAGGCGGGATCCATCGCGGTTGTCCTTGGCTGGCCGAGAAACGCATGACAAATCGCCCTCAAAAGCGTCCAATAGGTGTTGGAGTGAACGTATGCCCCTGAACGACTACCGTATGAGCGAGTACCGCAGTTATCCCACCATCATCGACGCGCCGCGCGAGGAGACCACCTCGCTGCTGGCCAAGGTGCTTGGCCTGACTGCACTTGGATTCCTGATCACTGCCTTCGGTGTAGCGACTGCACCGCCCTGGGGGACCCTGATCGGCTTTATCGCCGTTCTGGGACTTGTCTTCGCCATCAGCTTCGCGAAGAAGGCCAACCCTGCCGTCGCGCTCGGACTCTTCTTCCTGCTGGCCTACTTTATGGGCTGGGAGATCGGTCCGCTTATACAGCGCTACGTTCACGCTTTCGGCAGCAGCATGGTGTTTAACGCTGCAGCGACCACCGGGGCCGGAATGGCTGTCATGGGTTGCATCGCCTACCTGTTCAATATCAATTACCGGCGCATCGCCGGAATCGGCATGGCGGCGCTGCTGCTGCTGATCATTGCCGGTATTGCCAGCATGTTCTTCCACTTCCTGTCGCCGGACACCTACTCGTGGCTGACGCTGGGCATCTTTACGCTGCTCACAGTGGGTGACTTCGCCCGCATCCGCGCAGGCGGCGACGGTGCATCCGCAGTTATGCTGGCGCTCTCCATCTATCTCGACGGCATCAACATCTTTCTTGCCGTCCTGCAGCTCATGGGCGGCGGACGGCGCAGAGACTAAAGACAGTTTTATAAAGCAAAACGGCAGCTCCCGAGCTGCCGTTTTGCTTTTAAGCCACTCATCATGATGACCAGGCATTCACCTGGCGCTCTGACGGCTCAGTAGACTCGCAGCATATGGCATGGAGTCTTCCTTTCTTGGCGGATTGGACGATGGCAACTCGCATCCCAGGGCAGACGTCTACTTAACCAGGTGCGGTTCTCCTGCAGTCAGAGCGGGAGTTCCGGATGAAGGCCCTTTGTCTCGCCCGCGATACCTCATGCGAGAACGGTCAGCATGCGTGCTCAGGCTTCCCCTGAATCGCCGGCGCGGTTCGTTTCCCCTTGCCTCCACGGAATGGCAGACCCGGTGCATAAGCCTCCACTCAGCTCGGAACGTTGGAAGCGTCTCCATGAGACGTCAGCGCCGGAGGAGAGCAGCCTGCCAATGCCACGTGCAATGCTGGTCGTCGCGCATCCTGATGACGAGGTCATCGCGATCGGCGGACGCATCCGCCGCTTTCGATGGGCGCATTTTGTTCATGTCACTGACGGTGCGCCGCTCAATCAGCAGGACAGCCGCCACCAAGGGTTCTCTACACTCGACGCTTACCGCAGCGCGCGACGTGATGAGTTCCGGCGCGCCCTGAGCGAGTGTGGATTGTCCCGAGTATCGTTTGACTGCCTCGCGTTTTCCGATCAGGAAGCATCGCTGCACCTTGCAGACCTTACCCGGAAGATCGCATCACTGATCCTGCAACATTCTCCGGAGGTTGTGCTGACGCATCCCTACGAGGGCGGCCACCCGGACCACGATGCCTGCGCATTCGCTGTTCATCAGGCCATCCATCAGCTGGTTTCGCGTAACATTCAGCCACCTCTCGTTGCGGAGACCGCCTTCTATCATCTGGGTCCCTTCGGTATTGAGACGGGCTGCTTTCTGAACGGGTCTAAACCCAAGGATGAGATCACGTACATGCTCACCAGCCGTGAGCAGACACAGAAGCAACGTCTGCTACGGTGCTTTTCAACCCAAAGGGCGACGCTTCAGTACTTCAGCACGGCAAGAGAACGGTTTCGCCTGGCGCCGGACTACGACTTTACAACGCCGCCGCACTGCCCGCCTGTGTTCTATGACGGATATCCGTGGGGCATGAACTCGTTCCGTTTTTGCGAGCTGGCAAAGGAAGCACTCGCCGCTATGCGCTTCCAAAGGGAAGAAGTGATGGGCCCGCGATGAACATTCTCAGCATTGCGTATCCCCTCGCACCGGTGGGGCCATGCGCCGTGGGCGGTGCTGAACAGATCCTGACCGACCTGGATGCGGCTCTCGTCGCCTCAGGCGCATGCTCCCTTGTGATCGCACGCGGAGACTCGCATCCTGCCGGAGAACTCTTTCCGATTGCTTTGCCGCGAAGCAGGTACCTCGACGCGACCGCGAAACGGTGGTGCCGGCTCCAGATACAGAGAACGATCGACCAGCTGCTGGAGGCTCGTCGCGTTGACCTGGTCCATCTGCATGACATGAACTTCGACGAGTGCCGGCTACCGGCAGATATCCCGGTGGTCGTCACCCTTCATATGCCGCTGATGTGGTATCCGCCTCACGCCTTCGGACCGCCTCGCCGCAATTGGATTTTTGTCTGCGTCTCTGAATCGCAAAGGAGATTGTGTCCGGCGGATCTGCCGTCTCCCCGGCTCATTGAAAATGGCGTACAGATTCCAGCGCCAAGGAGCAAGGACGTTTGCCGAGCCGGATTCGCGGTGGCACTGGCCCGCATCTGCCCTGAGAAGAATCTGCACGAGGCCCTTGAGGCAGGCACTATGGCGGACACGCCTGTTTACATCGGCGGCCAGGTATTCCCATACCCGGAGCACGAACGATATTTCACCGAAAGGATTGCGCCGCTTTTAGGCACATCGAAGCCGTCCGCACGTCATGTCTTCCTGGGTGCACTTTCGCAGCAGCGCAAGCAGGAGCTTCTGGCGAGAGCAAGCTGCCTGCTGCATCCCACGCTTGCTCCGGAGACCAGCTCGCTGGTCGCGATGGAGGCGATGGCGTCAGGGACTCCCGTCATTGCGTACCCGTCCGGTGCGCTTGCTGAGATCGTAGAGGATGGGGTTACCGGATTTCTCGTAGACAATGTGCGCGACATGGCCCAGGCGATCCGAAGTGTGCATAGGCTATCCCCTGCAGCATGCAGGGCACATGCAGGACGCCGTTTTTCCAAGCGAAATATGGTCGGCCGATACTTCGCACTCTATGAAGAACTGACAAACCATCCGACGCGGAGGCTCTATGCCTGATTCCACCTGGACCATCCTGCTCCGCAGCTCTGCCGAGCTGAAGGGCTTCGTTCCGCAGTGGAAGGAGCTCTGGAAAGAAGACAGCTCTGCCACGCCCTTCCAGACACCGGAGTGGCTGCTGCCCTGGTGGAACCAGTTCGGCCAATCTGAGCTGCGCGCTGCCGTCGTATTCCACCGCAATCTTCCCACTGCGTTTTTGCCGTTCTATATCGCTCCCGATCCCGAGACGGGAGAGCGCAAGTTGCTGCTGTTGGGAGTCGGCACCACAGATTACCTTGGAGGGTTATTTTCAAGCTCCTGCACACTGGCGCAGGTGCGGTGCGGGATTCGCACGCTTCTGCAATCCGACGGATGGGACAGCCTGGTCGCCCTGCAGATGAAGCCTGGTTCCTTGCTTTGCAATGCTCTGCTGCAGGAAGGTCCCGGCGCACGCCATTTCTCGAGCGCAGATTGCTCGAAAATGCCTGCGCTTCCACTGGAGCAGCTTCCGACCCGGATCCGCCGCAATGCGCTCTACTACCGCAATCGTGCGCAGCGAGCCGGCAAGCTGGAACTGCGAATTGCAGAAGCGTCGGACTGTATCGATGCGTTTCATTGTTTGCAGACACTACACACACGACGCTGGAATCTGCGCGGAGAGCCGGGCGTGCTCGCCGACCGGCGTGTTCTGGCATGGCATCGCGAAGCGATTCCTCTGCTCGATCGCTGTGGCCTGCTCCGGCTGTGCACGCTCCTGCTTGATGGCGAACCCCTGGGGGTTCTCTACTCCCTCGTTGATCCTGGATGGCGCGTGCCGCGCACCCAATATTTCTATCTGACGGCCTTCTCCCCCGATCACGCGGAGTTGCGTCCCGGCACTCTGCTGCTTGCATATGCGATTGATTACGCAGCAAGGGAGGGTGTGCAGGTGATTGACATGCTTCGCGGGCAAGAAGTGTACAAGGATCTCTGGCACATGCGCCGTTTCCCAACCGACGGGGTAAGCGCATCAGCAATGGACTTCGACAGGGAAAAGACGGCATGACCGTGCGGAGCGCTCCACAATATGCAGACCGTCTGGCCCTTCGCTGGACCGTGGGCGATGTGCATTCGCGAGGCTATGAGCTGCTTCGCCTTTCGATCACGTGCGCCTCGCATATCTTCGGTCCGGCCGCGAAATACCTCGTCTGCGTCAACGAGATCTCCGTTACAGAGGCGAAGAATCGAACAGGTCCGATCGGCGCAGACGTTGAATGGAGGCAGGTCGCGCGCTCCGATATGCCTTGTATCTTTCGCGAGTACTTCGAGGACGACATGATTGCGGGCATGGGCTGGAAACTCGTTCCGCTGCGAACCTGTCCTGATCGACACGAACTGGCCCTGGACAATGACTGCGTGCTCTGGGAGCTTCCGGATGCGATCGTCCGATGGCTTCAGACCGGCCGCGGCGTAGTGATTGCGGAGGACGTGGAGCGCTACCTCGGAAGTTTCGAGAGTCTATGTCCGCCCGGGGCCTTCAACGCAGGCATTCGCGGACTGGCTAAGGGAGTGGACCTTCTCGAGTCGTTGTCATCTGTTCTTTCCCAGGTACGCCGGCTGATCGGGGGCAAACGTCTAGTGGATGAGATCGAGGAGCAGGGGCTGCAGGCAGCCGCGCTCTGCCAGTGCCCCCCCCTGCACCTCGTTCGGACTGATGAAGTCAGCATCTGTTCTCCCTTCTGGCCGCGGTCGCCGGAGCTTGGCCGATGCGGAGCACACTTCGTCGGCATCAATGCGCACTCCATCCCGTGGAGCTACTACCACCGGCCGGCAGATGCGTGGCTCGCCGATCACTGGAGACGCCACCGTCAAGAGCTGTATCGCAGGGCAGGAATCGAGCCGCTTGAGGAGTGCACCGGCAGCGAATAACTCATGAGGAGAGACTGGCGGGGGCGTGCTCCGTCACCGGCCTTTAGAGAACCACGATCTGATCGGTGCAGATCACAGCCGGCTGCCCTGCGCGAATATGCCATGACGGCATGCGCAGCAGACTCTCCCCGTGGACCCGGATATACCGTGCCTTCCCTGGCGCGATCAGATCAGTGCGGAAGGACTGCACCGGAACTTCCGCGATCTTCGGGTTCACCCTGGGGTTCGGGTCATGAGGATTGCTGATCTTTACCGCATCGCTGAAGGTCTTCCCATCGACTGAGATGGAGTAGGTGACGAACTTCGGCAGGACAAGGAGATTCCAATCCGGCTGCGCCTGTGCATTTAGAAAGTCCATGCTGATGGACCGGATGTCCATGACTTCGCCCAGGTCGAGAAGGAAATCCATGTGCTGGCCCTTATAGGCGACCCAATGTACATCGGGTGCGCTCCATGACTCCCATGATCCGAAGACGCCGTTGGTTAGCTGCTGCGCCCTGGTGGCTCCACCGTCGGGAATTGTTGTCGGTGTAATTATTTTGCCGAAGGACTTCGCGTACTGCATCGCAGCGACTCCGGCGAAGACGCGATCATAGGACGCCTGGTAGTCGTCTGGACTGGTGCTTCTCTCTCGTACCCTGGTGACGCCGTCCTGCTTGCATCCGCCTACGAATTTGCTGACGAGCGCCTTCATCTCCGGCTTGACGAGGACCTTGCCGTCAGGCGTATGGGCGAACATGCTGCGAGGCGTGTCCACCTCGTTGCGACCAATCTGGATCTGTGCGTAGATGATGGGCAGCCTCGCCACCCTTACACGCGTCAGCAGCTCAGGATCATTTACCGCGGCTCTCTCGGCCTGATCGAAGAGGCCCTGATAGATCCTGATCATGCTGGCGGACAGGTAGGAGTCCTTCGCATCTTCGGGACTGCCAAAGATGTCTAACTTGAAGCCGCTGCTGAGGAGCGACTCGCGCATCCTGTCGATGTACTGACGAATGTACGGGCCCGCAGGCCCGTAGTAGCCGTTCAGATACTCGTCCATGATGGCGCTGTCATCGGCGTTCGGATTCCACATCAGCTTGCAGAGCATGTAGGCCCGCAGCCCCGCCATCTCGCCACCAGCCTGCCCGTTCGCCTGCATGAAGAGCGAGTTCACATGGTGGTCCGTGTAGAACTTGATGTTCGGTTTGAGGGTGTGGAGATTGGGAAACGGGCTGACCAGATTGGCGAACTGGATATTATAGTCCCAGATGAGAATGTTGCTGGAGATGCCGCTCCAGGTAATCAGCTCTCTGGAAAACGCAGGGTCCGTCTCATAGACGGGTCCCTGGCGCTTGCTCTCGATGTTGCACAGCATGATGTTGACGTTTGGCTGGGCCTGTATGTTCCTTGGCGGTGTTCTGGAATACCAGTAGGCCAGGGTGGAGATGATCTTCTGCGGACATGCCTTGGCGACTTCATTGACGAAGTACAGAATGGACCCGCTGGGCACGCCGCCGTACTTCTGGTTCAGCTCTGTACAAGGTCCGCAGCGACAATACTGGTCGTTGTCGTTTTGGCTGACGGACCAGTAATGTGCCTCGGGCTTTTCCGCCATCTTCTTTTTGAGATGAGCGATCAGCACCAGGAGCACCTCCGGGTTCGAGAGACAAAGCTGCGTACCCGGCAGCCGCGTCCCATGGATGAGCGAGAAGTACTCCGGGTGCGAGTTGCCGTACTCATCCGGGGAAACAAGTTCGTTGAAGGTGTGAACGAATAAGCCCCAATCCTCCCGTGAAGACAGTCTGTGCCAGTTTGTATACTCCGGATCGCGCGTATCCCGGTAGGATGTGGTGCGGTATTCCACCTCGGGAGTGACGATCACCGGATGCTTCGGAAGGAGTACCGAGGCAGCCTTGGGCACGTTTATGGCTTGCGAGGTGTACATCCGAAAGCCCCACAGCTCAAGCAGACCATAGACTCCATAGAGCACCCCTTTTCCTGGACCTCCCGCGAGGATCAGGCTCGTGCCGGCTGGATACAATGCAAAACCATCCTGCTTGAGCTGGTCGAGAGCGACACTTCGCGCCTTCGCATGCCGCGTCTGCCCAATGAAGAACGCAGGACCATTGCGATAGGCTGCCTCCTTCTTTACCGCAGGTTCCTTGTGCGATATCTCAGCAAGATAGCGCCGGAGTCGCTCGGCGGCCTGCTGCTCCATCGAGCTGGCCTGGTCCGGCACAATGATCTGGTACTCGGCCAATTGCGAGACGCTTACCGGATGACCTGTTTGCGGATCCTGAGTCGCAGCCCAGGAGACGTGGGGCAGAAAGGTGAAGCCCGCAGCCATGAGGCCGGAGTTCTTCAGAAAGTCGAGCCGGGTGATCTTCTTGTGCGAGGTCATAGCAGATGTCCGATCCTAACAAACGCGCTGCGGCCCATGCCTTGTTGCAGGGGTCTGGGTGGACATGATCTACCGTCTTTGATAGCGAATAAAAGGCGAATATAATGCTATTTGAATTCCTATGTCCTCTTCGCCTCCTCCCGACCGGTTCCAGTTCCTGCACGTCGACCTGAACAGCTTCTTCGCTTCGGTCGAGCAGCAGATTCATCCGGAGTACCGCGGCAGGCCCGTAGCCGTTGTTCCAACGATGGCCGACACAACGTCGTGCATTGCAGCCAGCTATGAGGCAAAGGCTTTCGGTGTCAAGACGGGAACGCCGGTAGGAGAGGCGAAGAAGATCTGCCCCGGCATCATTCTGATTGAAGGCAGTCATACCGAATATGCGAAGTACTCAGCTGCCATCAGTAAAGCGGTCGAGCTCATCTGCCCTGTCTCGCACCATCCTTCGATCGACGAGATGGTTTGCCAGCTCATGGGGCGCGAGCAGGAACCGCCGCGAGCGCGCAAAATCTGCCTTGCCATCAAGCAGTCCATCTACAAGAACGTGGGCGAAGCGCTGCGTTGCTCGATCGGCATGGCGCCCAATCGTTTTCTGGCGAAGATTGCAAGCGATATGCAGAAGCCCGACGGGCTTATCGGCCTGCTGCCCTCGCAACTGCCAGGAGCTGTGGCGCACCTTCAGCTGCGCGACCTGCCCGGCATAGGTGCGCGAACTGAAGCCCGGTTGAAGATGAAGGGCATTCACACGATGCCGCAGCTGCTCGCCCTCGACAGAAAGCAGATGCACGACCTGTGGAACAGCGTTTGGGGAGACCGTCTTTACCACTGGCTGCGGGGAGACGATACGGGGGACGATGGCGCGCCTGTCTCCAATGGTCTGCAGAAATCCCTTGGGCATTCTCACGTCATGGCGCCGGAGTTCCGCACCGATGCCGGTGCGTGGGCCATTGCAAACAAGCTGCTGCACAAGGCCGCAATGCGCCTGCGCATGGAGAAGTTTTATGCCGGTGCGCTTTCGGTCACCATCCGGTACCAATTGACCAGGGAGCAGGCGGAACGGATGCGATCGAAGCGCCATACCAGCGGAATCCGACAGTCGGCCTGGGCGATGGAGGCAAAGTTCCGGCACTGCCAGGACACCTTGACGCTGCTCGATGCAATGCGGGGAATCTGGCAGCGTCGGCCGCAGGGAGAAGAATTTCAGCGGCCTTTCTTCCTCGGGGTGACGCTGCGGAATCTCGTCCCCGAAGATGAGTACCAGGAGGAGCTGTTCGGCGATGTTGGAAATCGGACACAGCTTTCGCAGACCATGGATCGGCTCAACCTGAAGTACGGACACACTACGCTGCACTTCGGCAGCATGCTTCCCGCGCGGGAGTCGGCGCCCACCAGAATCGCCTTCACCCAGATTCCTGTGCAATACGGAGTGGATTACATGTAGATTGTGCTCTTCCGCGGCTGTAACTGAGCGGATTTGAACGCGAAGAGCATGGCTGTGATGAAATAGAAACAGGAGTCAACGATGCGCCGCACTGGTTCCATTCCGCTGGGTCTGCCGTCCTTTGGCGGAGCTGTGCGCCGTCTCATCCTCTTGAACGTCGGCGTGTTCTTTGCGCTGGCCATCCTCTCGTGGGTCTCTCCTGCACTTGGGCGCCTGCTGAATTATCACCTGCTGCTTGAACCCTCGGCGGTCCTTCGGGGCGAGGTGTGGCAGATCTTTACCTACTCGCTCATCAATCCAGGAATTCTCTCCATTGTCTTCGGCATGCTGACGCTCTGGTTTACAGGCTCCCTTTTGGAGAGCAGCTTCGGGAAGCGTTGGCTGACAGAGCTTTACTGGTGCTCTGTCGCGGGCGGCGCGATTGTTGCATCGGCGCTCTCGTTTACGCATGTGTTCGGCTTGCGTCCCGATGTTGTCTCCGTCGGCGCCTGGGCTGGCATCTTCGGTCTACTGATCGCCATCGCCATGCTCTTTGGCGATCAGGAATTTCTGCTGTGGTTCGTGCTTCGCATCAAGGCGAAGTACATGGTGGCCATCTATATCCTGATTGAAGTTGCAGTTCTCCTGAAGGAGTCCGACAGGTTCGGCGCACTCGTGCAGCTTTCAGGTGCACTCGCAGGATTTCTTTTCGTTCGCTTTGCTCCGCGAAGAGGCCTGGCGTTTGGATTGACAGAGCATCTGTACGGTGTACGGAATGCTTACTATCGGTATAAGCGACGCCGCGCCGCGCGCAAGTTCGAGGTCTACATGCGGAAGCAGAACCGCGAGGTACACTTCGATGAAGACGGCCGTTATATTCCGCCAGAAGAGGCTCATCGTAACCCGAACGATAAACGCTGGATGAATTAACACTTTCAGGGAATGCAGTATGGATCGGGCGTGTGTTGTATCTCTGCGGCATCCCTGCCTATAATCAAGCCAATTCAGTTTCTGACCTAGTAAGACAGCCGTACTTCATGAGTTGAGTTCCCCGGGTCTGCAGTCAGCAACCTTCCGAAAAATTCTGTCCTTGGCGCCTAAACCAGAAACCATATGGTCTGTGCAAGCACTGACCGTTAAGGAGAATCGCCAATTATGCCACGCACACTCCCCATGCTGGCCCTTTTAGCCCTGTCCGCAAGCCCTTTTACTTATGGACAGGGACCGTCTTCACGCTCTCGTTACACGGTCGTGAAGCTTAAAGCGCCAAAGCCCGTAACGCCACCCACGACCACACCGTCTGGTCCAACGACAACGCCGACGGACCCAGCTACGCCACCAACGACGACGCCGACACCACCAACGACGACGCCGAGCGATCCTACGACTACACCGACCACGCCGACGGATCCCTCAACACCGCCAACGACCAACCCTACACCACCAACCACCACACCGACGGAGCCATCGACGCCGCCAGTGACATCGTCGGCCTGCAGCCAGATGGACCTGGGAAGCGGTGCAAGCCTCAACGGTTTCGTTCCTTTTCCTGCAAACAATCCCTGGCGGCAGAACATCGCCAATGCGCCGGTTGATGCGAACTCGGCCAACTACATCAATGCCATTGGAGCGCGCAACGTATACGCGAACTTCGGTGCGGGAACCTATGACGGGAACATCATCGGTATCCCCTACACCGTTGTGAGCGGTTCGCCCTTCACCACCATCAACTACAACCTTTACGGGGATGAGAGCGACCCGGCACCCATGCCGATCGCCATCTCTACGCTCCTTGAAGGTTCTCCCAATCCTGGCGACGGCGACCGCCACGTCCTGGTACTGGATCGCGACAACTGCTGGCTCTACGAGCTGGGAGGAGCGTATCCGCAGGGCGATGGAACCTGGCAGGCTGCTGCAGGCGCTGTATGGGATATGCAGAACTACAACGCCCGTCCCTTCCGCTGGACGTCCACCGATGCAGCGGGCCTTCCGGTCTTCCCTGGTCTCGTGCGTTATGACGAGGTTGCGGCAGGCCACATTGATCACGCGCTTCGCGTGACGCTGCAGCACACCAAGGCGGCGTTTGTTGCTCCAGCAACGCACTGGGCTCCTAACTCGTCCGACCCGAATGCCGCCCCCATGGGGATGCGCATGCGGCTGAAGGCAAACTACGACATCTCGTCGTTCCCGCCGCAGGCAAAGGTCATCCTGACTGCGATGAAGAACTACGGGCTGATCGTGGCCGATAACGGAAGCAGCATGTTCGTTATCGGGGCCCCGGACGATCGCTGGAACAACGATGACCTCACCACGCTGAAGCAGGTCCCTGCCTCTGCGTTCGAGGTCGTACAGTCCGGCACGGTGTACACCGCAGCCAACGTTCCCACCGGGCCTGCGCCCAACATCACCAGCTTTACCGCGGACCAGACCACGGTCGCGGCAGGAACGGCAGTGACGTTGAGCTGGGCGGCGGATAACGCGAGCTACTACATCATCTCGCCTGAGGCGGGACCGGTGCGCGGAACAAGCGTAACGGTGCATCCGACCACGACCACAACCTACACGCTGTATGCGACCAACCAGTTCGATCGCAGCAGCAGGACCATCACGATCAACGTGCAGTAAATCGTCGATCCTCAACCCACGAAGTGCCGTGCGTCTTATGGATGTGCGGCACTTCTTTTTAAAGAGACATTGCCGAAACAAGTTAACGCTCCCTTCGCGTATGGAAATGATGAATGGAGAGGGCAGTCGGAGCAGATATAGTTCCTGCATGACCACACGATGGTTGCTCGCTGTTCTTTTTTCCGTCTGGGGGCCGCTTTGGCTTCATGCTCAGCAGTGCGGTCCGCTTACGAAGTTGAGCTCCTCGACGCGTACGATCACTTCGACAGAGATCGTTCCAGCAGGAAACTTCGTTCCGCAGGGCAGCAAAAACGGATTGGGCGAGCTGCCTTCCTTCTGCCGCGTCGCTGCGCTCCTTACGCCCACTGCAGACTCCCGCATTCGCATCGAAGTCTGGCTTCCTGTCTCCCATTGGAACGGAAAATTCCTCGCCGTCGGAAGCGGAGGTTGGGGAGGATCGATCGCCTATCCTGGCATGGCGGAGGCACTGCGTCGAGGCTATGCCACGGCGGCGACCGACGATGGGCATACCGGCCCGAGCGCCAGCTTCGCCATGGGGGATCGGGAGAAGTTGATTGACTTTGCTTATCGCGCCGAGCACGAGATGACCGTCACCGCGAAGGCGCTCATCGTTGCCTACTATGGACGCTCTGCGCGCTATTCCTATTGGGACGGTTGCTCAGGAGGAGGCCGCGAGGGACTCCTTCAGGCCTATCGCTATCCGGACGAGTTTGACGGAATCATTGCAGGCGATCCGGCGAACATTCGTCGCAACGCATGGGCGCTCTGGCTTGCCAATCAGACCTTCAAAGATCCGGAAGCCTATATTCCTCCCGCGAAGTACCCCATGATCCATCAGTTTGTTCTTGCGACATGCGACGCAAATGACGGATTGAAGGACGGCCTGATCGAAGATCCGACAACCTGCCATCCGGATTTCAAGGCTCTGACCTGCAGGGACGGCGACCGACCGGACTGCCTGACCGTTCGTCAGGTTCAGACCGCCCAGACCATCATCAGTCCTGCAAAAGACTCTTCAGGAAGAGTTCTGTTTCCTCGGCTTGAGCCCGGCACAGAGCTCCGCTGGGGCCGCCTTGCCGGTGGTCCCGCTCCTGCAGATCTCTTCCTGGATGAGTTTCGCTACATCGTCTATCAGGACCCTGCGTGGGACTGGACGAGCTTTGACCTGGATCGTGATGCAGCGAAGGCTCATGCGGTCGATCAAGACGTCGACGAACTCGACACCCGCCTTGGTGCCTTTGCAAAGCACGGAGGCAAGCTGCTGCTGTACCACGGATGGGCCGACCAGCAGGTCGCTCCAGGCTCTACGATTGAGTTCTACAACTCGCTGCTCGATGTGAATCCTGATGCCGGCTCAGATTGGGTGCGGCTGTTCATGGCTCCGGGCATGGGGCACTGCTCCGGTGGCGAAGGGCCCGATACCTTCGACAAGATCAGCACGCTCGAAGATTGGGTCGAGCACGGGAAAGCTCCTGAGCGGATCGTCGCCGCACATCATAGCGGTGGCAAAGTAGACCGCACGCGGCCGCTGTGCGCTTATCCGCAGGTTGCGAAGTACAAGGGCAGCGGAAGTGTGGACGATGCGGGAAGCTTTGTGTGTGCGACGAAGTGAGTGAATCATTAACCCTCGGCTTACATCCCTTGGTGAAGAGCAACGCAGAACAGGCAGCAGATCACTCTGCTGCCTCTTACATCTCTTATCGGTAGGGCTCTAGCTTCTGGCAGAAACCTTCAGGTGCAACTCCTTCATCTGCTGCTCAGTCGGCGCACTCGGAGCATCCACCATCAGATCGATTGCCTTCGCTGTCTTCGGGAATGCGATCACCTCGCGGAGACTTGTCGCGCCTGCCAGGATCATCACGATGCGGTCGAGCCCGAGTGCAATGCCGCCATGCGGAGGCGTTCCGTACTCCAGCGCATCGAGGAAGAAGCCGAAGCGCTCCTTGGCCTCTTCGTCGCTCATGCCGAGTGAGCGGAAGATCTCAGCCTGAACATCCTGCCGGTGGATACGGATCGATCCCGAGCCCAGCTCAGTTCCATTCAGAACGATGTCATAAGCCAGCGCCCGAACGGCACCTTTATCGTTGAACAGCGCGCCCGACTTGATGTCGTCCTCGTGCGGCGAGGTGAAGGGATGGTGTGCGGCGTCCCAGGTCTTCGTCTCCTCGTTCCATTCGTACATTGGGAAGTCGGTGACCCAGAGGAATTTGTAATCGTCGGCTGTGCCGGTCTGCTCAAAGAGCTTGTGCTTGTCGGCAAACTTCTGTGCAAGCTGCAGGCGCAGCGCGCCGACGCGCTTGTAGATCCACTGCCGATCGAAGTTCCACATCTCCGGGGTGCCCAGCTTGGGGGTGACGACGACGATCAGGTCTTCGGCAGTGGCCTCAAGCTTCTGCGTAATGATTGCGGCTAACGGAGCAAACGATTCGCTAGTCTTCAGGCGCTCCGTATCAAGCAGGTCGAGGCCTGTCTCTCCAAAGCCTGCGCGGACCTCGCTCAAGAGCTTTTTGCGCTCGGTGCCGCTCAGACCGCCGGACTTGGGGATAATGAAACCGAGAATAGGCAGCTTCTGCTCTATCTTCAGCTGCTCACGTAGCGCAGGTGTCAGCTCTTCGCTCAACTCAACCATCGCGGGCAGCCGCATGTCCGGCTTGTCGATGCCGTACCTGCGGATGGCATCGTCGTAGGTCATCTGGATGAACGGCGCCTTCAGCTCAATGCCCGCGGTCTTGAAGGCAGCCGTCAGGAAGCCCTCGACCACGCGAAAGACCATCTCCTGCTGGGGAAAGGTCATCTCTAGGTCAATCTGGGTAAACTCCGGCTGGCGATCGGCGCGAAGGTCCTCATCGCGGAAGCACCGCGCAACCTGGAAGTAGCGGTCGAAGCCCGAGATCATCAGGATCTGCTTGAAGATCTGCGGCGACTGCGGCAGGGCGTAGAAGTTGCCGGGATGGACGCGGCTCGGGACGAGGTAGTCACGAGCGCCCTCAGGGGTGGAGCGCGTCATGAACGGAGTCTCGATCTCAAGGAAACCGTTCTCCGAGAGATACTCGCGGATCGCCCGGGTGACCTTGTGGCGGGTCAGGAAGTTCTTCTGCATCTGCTCACGGCGCAGGTCCAGGTAGCGATACTTCAGACGGACCTCTTCGTTGGCAATGGCGTCCTCGGCAGGCGAGAAGGGAGGCGTCTTCGCCTCATTCAGCAGGAGCAGCTCTTGGGCGACGACCTCGATCGCACCGGTCGCCATATTCGGGTTCTCGAGCCCGGCGTCGCGACGGCGGACCTTGCCCTTCACGGCCACGACGTACTCGGACCGGGCCGCCTCGGCCTTGGCGTGCGCCTCGCCTGAGACCTCTTTGTCCATAACAACCTGGGTGATGCCGGTCCGGTCCCGCAGATCGAGGAAGATGAGATTACCGTGGTCGCGGCGCCGGTTGACCCAGCCCATCAAAACCACGTCCTGTCCGTCCTGGTCCGCACGGAGCTCGCCGCACCGGTGCGTCCGCTGCAAATTGCCTAAAAAGTCGAGTGTCACGATGCTCCTATTGTACGGATAACCGGCACAATCGCTAAATTTGGGAAAAACCTGCAGTCCTGCAGCAGCGCTTTCTTTTCCTCTCCCTGCCAGCTTTTGGGAGCCCTTGCCTCTCTGGCTCGAAGAAAAAGAAGGTTTAGGACATTCACCCTATACGGGCGCCAAAATCTTGTTGTTGAATCTGTGCACATCGCTTCAGAGGTATCACCGCTCCCCACGTGATCGGCTCAGTTCCACGAGTAGTGAATCATCCCTTTGGTTCGATCCGGGCTTCGATCTTTGCACTGAAAAGCTGCAGCCAGTCTTGCATTCGCCGTAGATCGTTTTCTGATTGCGAGGTGCTTTAGCGGAGGACCGATTTACCTATTTCTTTATCCAATCATTTGTCTGACCATCAGACCTGAACAGTCCAGCATGAAGACAAATACCGTGCTGAATCCAGCAACCTGCTTCTTCAAGAAGCACAAACTTCGATGCGTTGCCCAAGGAGAACGTGATGCTTCGCTTGCAAGGTGGTATCTTCTTCTTTCTCGTGCTGTTCGTATTTCCGAGCTTCGCAACCGCGCAGACCATCACCGGCAGTGTAAACGGTACTATCACAGACCCCGGAGGGGCCGTCGTGCCTGGGGCCAGAGTCATGGTCACCAATGTTGCGACCAACGTATCGAACTCTACTGAAACCAATAGTGCGGGTGTTTATAACATCCGCTTTCTTCAGGTGGGACGGTACACCCTGACTATTGAAGCTCCCGGTTTCGCAAGGCAGACCTCCAGGCCGTTCACGCTGGAGGCCGGACAGGACGCGAAGCTCGACAGTCAACTCTCCTTGCAGGGCGCCGCTGCCACGGTCGACGTTAATTCTGAGATAGTTCCACTGATCAATACAGAGAACGCTCAGTTGGCTACCACTCTGGATAAAACAGCCATCGATGCTGTACCGCTTATCGGTCGAAACTTCGTTCAGCTCACAATGTTTGTTCCTGGTGCGGTCAGCACCACACCTGCCAACTTTGCAGGTAACGCCGCAATTGGGGTTGGCGGCCAGCAGGTCTCCGTCAATGGAAATCGCGAGCAGTCCAACAATTATCTGCTCGATGGAATCGAGATCAACGAAACACTGAATAACGGGGTCGGCTACAATCCCAGTCCGGACGCTCTGGATCAGGTCCAGGTGATCTCAGCAAACGCCCCGGCTGAGTTTGGCAATGTTAATGGAGGAGCGGTCATTGCGCTCACCAGAAGCGGCACGAACAGCTGGCATGGAAGTGCGTTTTACTTCCTCTCCAGCGGCCTTTTAGACGCGAATACCTGGGCCAACAAGCACAACCGCGTCATCACGCCAAGGCAGCCGTACACGCAACCCATCTTCGGAGGAACGCTCGGCGGTCCTATTCTCAAAAACAGACTCTTCTTCTTTGTGGACTACGAAGGCGGCCGCTATCACCAGGGCGGCATTGGAACAGCTACGGTCGTAACCGAAAAGATGAGGCATGGAGACTTCTCCGAACTGCTGAATCCAAACATCATGTGCGCACCTGGAGCGTCTTGCACATCGAAGAATCTGATTCAGCTCTACGATTCGACGTCGCTTCCTTATAAGCCTTATACCGGTAACCTGAATGTGCCGATCCTGAATCCGGTGGCGAAATATCTGTACGCTCATCCCGAGCTCTATCCCCTGCCGAACCAGGCCCCGCAGGTGGGCACACCGGCGACGAACAACTATCGGGCTCCCACCAAAAACACGCGGCGGAATGATCAGGGCGATATCAAGATCGATTGGAAGATGACGCAAAGAGACAATCTTTCGGTTCGGTATTCTCAAAGCGAGAACGTCATCGTAAACACTCCCGTGCTAGCCATTACTTTTCCGGTCTCCCCGAAGACACCGGTAAAGAGCGTCGCCATCAATCAGGTCCACACATTCAACTCGTCCCTGGTAAACGAGCTGCGCATAGGTTATTCGCGCGTCCATATGCTCGGCGGCCTCACCACTGACCCCACGGGCGCCTTCGGGATGAAGGGGAACTCGATCGTGGGAATCGGGGCCGCTCAGGTCCTCAACGGATTCTCGGGGCAGGTGTTTCTACCCCCCGGAACTACCGGCCTGACTACCCCCAACGGCTCCGAGTACACCACCTTTGGCAATCCCGGAACGGCTACCAACTATGCGGACAATACATTTACTTACGTCGATAACCTGACCTATCTGCATGGTCACCATAGCTTTAAATTCGGAGCGCAGTTTATCCGGTATCAACAGAACAGCTTGTATCCGGGAAACGATGGTTTGCTTGGCCAGTTTGCATATACCGGGAACTTCACATCGAATCCTGCAAGCGGCCAGTCAAACAATACGCAGGGCTATTCCGTAGCGGATTTCAATCTCGATCGCGTAGCGTACGTCGGAACGGGAAACGCCAGCGGCCCGCTGGGACCCACGGGACAACGGCAGTGGCGTGATGCCTACTTCGCACAGGACGATTGGAAGATCACCCCAAGCTTCACGGCGAATATCGGAGTTCGTTATGAATTCGATCAGCCCATGTATGAGGTCAATAACAAACAAGCGAACATCAATATGACATCCGGACAACTTGTCTATGCGGGTGTCAATGGAGTGAGTCGCGCCACTGTCAATCCGTACTATGGCGGCATCATGCCGCGAATTGGTTTTGCATATTCTGTGACTCCACGCATGGTTGTTCGAGGAGGCTACGGGATTCAGAACTACATGGAAGGTACCGGGGCCAATCGTCGTCTGACGATCAATCCTCCCTTTCAAACTCCTTATTTCGCCGTGGGGTCCGCCCCAAGCAGCAGTAATGCCGGCCAGTCCTTTCGTGTCGAGGATGGCTTTTCAAATCCCGCCACGCCGTCTCAAACGCTCTCGCTGAATGCGTGGGCGGTGAACATTCGCCCGGCCTTCATCTCCGAATACAGTCTTACCACCGAATTTCAACTGAGCAATGCGACCTCCGTCACGGTCGGTTACGTTGGCGAGGCAGGTCAGCATCTTGTGAATCATGGATCTGCCAATCAATTGCGTCAGCCGTGCGTCATCAATGGTGTAGTTCAGTCCAATCCCAACAGTGCGGCCTGCTCTGCCATCAATCCCGCTCCTTACAAGGCTCTGGTCGGTCAGGCAGGATCGATCGTCATTACCACGTCCGACGCCATGATGAACTACAACGCCCTGCAGGCCACCGTTCGGCAACGCAGCTGGCATGGACTGGCCGGCACCATCAATTACACCTACTCGCGGGCAATGACCAATGCCGTCGGTTTCTACGGCTCCAGCGGAATCGCGAACGCCAACAATTACAACCAGGACTACTACAACAATCATGCAGAGTACGGTCCTACGAGTCAGGACGTGCGCCACAATTTGAATGGCGTCATGAGCTATGAGCTCCCCCTCGGCCGCGGAAGAATGTTTGGCAGCAACATGAATCGAGCTCTGGATGAGATCGTCGGCGGCTGGAAGGTCGGCTTTACCGCGGTTGCCTACAGCGGATTCCCGGTCACGATCAATAACAGCGTCAACAACGCATACACAAACAACAAGATTCAGAGGGCGAACCATTATCGTCCCTTGAAGATCAACAGCCGGAGCCTGAATGCCTGGTTCGGGACAGATCCCTCTGCAACCTCCTGCGCGACCAGAGGTGTCGATAACGGGATATGCGCCTACGGCGCCCCCGCCGACGGCACTTATGGCACTGGACGAGTAGGATCGGAGAGAGCACCCGGATATCAGCAGTACGACGCCACTGCATCCAAAGACTTCACCATCTGGCATGAGCAGAAGTTTTCATTTCGAGCCGACGCCTCTAACGTCTTCAATATGACCTCACTCAGCAACCCGAACAACACAGCGCAGAGCGCCAACTTCGGCCGAATCACCGCAGTTCGATCCGGTCCCAGACGGCTTCAGCTTTCACTTCGCTATACCTTCTAAATCGAGGCGGCGGTTGCCGCAGGTCGCAACCGCCGACGTGACACCCTTCTATTCAGCCTGTATCGCCATGTTCACAATGATGCGACCTATGAAGAACCTTGCGCTGTTCCTCCTCATGACCTTTGCCTCGGCTGCAGCCCAGACCGCACATCGTGCCCCCCAGTCCGGTTCTTCTGCGCCCCCATCCTCGCTCGTCCTTGCACAGGGCCATGGATTTCCCGGACGCATCCAGGGGACTCCAGGAGAGAGCCCGGTGACCGGTCTGCTCAAGCTGCTCTATGAAAACGTCAACTCCGCCGAAGCCGCCGCCAGCGTGCGGAAGATATGGGAGAACGACCGCTGGTTCGACTTCGCCCACTTCCAGAAGACCGCGGAGAACGTCGCCGACATGATGCGGCGGGCCGGACTCGATGACGTCCAGATCGGCTACGCTCCCGCCGACGGAACCACTCAGGCCGGCTTCTGGACAGAACCAATCGCGTGGGACGCGCACGCCGGTACTCTTGAGATCGTCTCGCCAAAAGTTCCCGAGGATATGCGCGTCCTCGCCGACTACCAGCGTGTTCCTGCTTCGCTCTGCATGTGGAGTGGATCTACCCCTCCCGGAGGCGTAGAAACCGAGATCGTTCCGGCTCCAAACGATCTACAGAATGCAGACCTAAAAGGGAAACTCGTCCTGGGCGGCCGCATGTCCAAGATCGCACTTGCCAAAGCAGGTGCGCTTGGCATGATCCATGAGAGCGCCACGAATCCTGCCCTGCTGGATGAGCGCGACTGGGTCAACTCTTTCGGCGACAACGGCTGGGCGTTTAACAAAGGCAATGCCCCGCTGGTGTGTTTCTCGATTACGCCGCGGTCCCAGCAGTACCTCCATCAGCTGCTGGAGCACGGCCCTGTGAAGGTCCGTGCCAACGTGGACACCCGCTACTACAGCGGGAAATATCCCTACATCAGCGGAGCCATCCTCGGCACCGATGGCGCCGCCTCCGAAGAGGTCTTCTCCCTCGGTCACATCTTTGAGACTGGCGCTGGCGACAACGCTACCGGATTCTCCTCCATCCTCGAAGCCACGGCCACGCTGAACCGGCTGATCAAAGAGGGCAAGCTGCCCCGGCCGAAGCGGACCATTCGCATCCTCGCCATGGGCGAGCGATACGGCACGCTTAGCTACCTGTACGCCCATCAGGATCGCGTGAAGCGGACGATCGCCGGCATGTGTATCGATTCCCCCGCCGGAATCCAGAACCTGGCCGGAACAGAATACAACTGGGTTCTCAATCCGCAGTCCGCCACCTCCTTCGTCGATGCATTTGTCCTGCGCCTCGCCGCCGAGTACTTCCCCGCGATAGACCGTCCCTACCGCTGGAGCGAATACAACAGCGGGACCGATAACGATCTCGGCGATCCCATGATCAACATCCCCACCGTGGCTCCGCGAGGCGGCCATGGCATCCAGGCGCATCACACCAGCTTCGATACTCCCAAACAGGTCGATCCTGACTCTCTCCGCGACCTCAGCGTGATGAACGCAGCCTATGCATATTTCATCGCCTCGGCCGGCCCGGACCAGATGCACTGGATGGCGCAGCTGGCCCTCTCGCGCGGCTATGACCAGATCAACGCAGCCGCGGAACACAGCCTGGATCAGATCGCCGCAGCAAAGAACGCCACCGATCTCGCACGTCTTCTCTACTGGGAGACCGCGCGCGTCGACTACAATCTCGCGCGCGAGACTAAAGCTGTGAATCAGGCCAAGGCCCTCCCCGCAGAATTGACTGCTCTGGCCTCCTTCGCCGGCACGCAAAAGACCCGGATCGAAAACGCTGTCCAGCAGCGCGCCACGGAGCTGCATCTGGGAACAATCCAGCCGTCCGTGCCCACGATCAACTCCGAAGCCGAAAAGATCATCGTTCGCCGCAAGAGGATGGGCACGCTCACCATGGACGACATTCCTCCCATTCAGCGCGAAGGTTACCCCGCCAGCTCCTTCTGGGGCCCCACCACCGCCGCGCTCTACTGGTGCGACGGTAAACGCAATCTCGCTGAGGTCATCAAGATGGCAGAGCTGGAGACAGGCCCGTCAGACTTCGACTGGGTGGGCTACTTCAAGTTCCTTCAGCGTCACGGCTACGTGGACTTCGTACAGCAGTGAACTTCGCTTTCAAGCGCCAACGATGATTCTTCAGACGCGCTCCGCGTGAGCCTTGATATAGTCATCCAGCTCATGGCTGGGCCCTATGTAGTGAAACTCCTCGGCATACTCCAGGCCATACTTCTCGCCGATGCGCCTATCGCGGTCCAGGAAGGCAGCCTGAATATAGGCGTCGTTGGCTGCTTCCTGGTTGCCTGCGAACGCAGTGATCCGCAGGCCGCGCGCGGCGAGCGAGTCGTTCGTGCTCTTCACCATATTGGTAATCATCGTCCTGCATGATGCAATGTAGGCAGCCTTCTGTTTGATCGTCGGCCCGATGTCCACGACGCGATTAACGAGCTGCGGCCCCCGAGCGAAGTAGTACTTCTCACTGACGCCGTGCGCCTTCAGGCCCGCGTCAAACTGCTCCGGAAAATCAAGATGGTCCGCCGCGGTCCAGCAGGCCGCTTCCACCGCTTGCGCGGTCACATAGTGGTCGGGGTTCTCCTCGTAGTGCCCCCACGGGTCGTAGCTCAGGACAGTATCGACCTTCAGCAACCGAAACAGGAAGATCAGCCGCACACGAATCTCCATGCGGGACACATCATCCAGGCCATGGTTGCGGTACTGCAGGTCGTAGCGCTTCCTGAGCCCTGCCACTTCGACAAACCGTGCGGCGTCCTGCTCGTTGGCAAGCACAGTTTCGCCCAGCGTCAGGTTGTAGGAGTCCTTCTCGTCGTTGCTCACGCGGATGAAGTAGCCGGTATAGCCCTCGTTCAGCAACTTGGCGACTGTGCCGCCCGCGAAGATAGGGCCATCGTCCAGATGCGGTGTTACGAGTGCGAAGACCTTGCCCTTGTGGGGCTGGCCGGAATTGGCTCGCTCAATAAAAGGAGCCGGTCCGGCTACCGCGGTCTGTGCCATGCCTGGAGTCTGTGCGGCTGTCCCCACGCCAGCCGCTGCCGCCACTCTGAAGAACTCTCTACGCTCCATCGACTCTCCTGGAAACAGAAGATCTACGACGTCAACGCACCCACCAGCTCTGTCCTCGACAGCTTAACCTGTTCTCCCTTGGAGAAGTCCTTAACCGTAAAGGTACCGCTGTTAACTTCATCCTCACCGACGATCACCATCTTGCGGGCAAGCTTATCGGCGGCCTCAAACGACTTCTTCAGTCTCCAGCTGCCGTCACCGACCTCAACGCCCAGCCCTGCACGGCGTAGCTCCTGTGCCAGCTTCAGGGCCGCAGGGTTCTGCGCGACTCCCATCGGGGCAATAAAGGCATCGAGCTTGGCGGGTTCAGCCTCCTCCGCCTGTGCCTGCAGGGTCAGGATCAACCGATCTTCGCCGATGGCGAAGCCGATACCCGGAGCCTTGGGTCCGCCCAGTATCTCGCTCAGGCCGTCGTAGCGCCCGCCGCCCAGCAGGGCGTTCTGTGTGCCCAGCCCGCTGCCGTCCGGGACCGTGAACTCAAAGGTCGTGCGGGTGTAGTAGTCCAGGCCGCGTACCAGGCGCGGATCTTCCACATACGGTACGCCGCATGCATCGAGTGCCGCCTTGACCTGCTCGAAGTGCGTACGCGACTCCTCGCTCCAGAACTCCGAGATCTTCGGCAGACCATTGATGATCTCCTGATCGCCAGGGTCCTTGGAGTCAAGCACCCGCAGCGGATTGGTCTCAGCCCGCCGCTGGTTGTCCTCACAAAGGTTGTGCTTCACGGGCTCAAGTGCCTCGCGGAGAGCAGCGCTGTACCGCTTGCGATCCTCGGCCGAGCCTACAGAATTCAGCGCCAGACGCCAGCCCCTGACCCCCAGCTCATTCAGCAGGGTCGCCAGCATCTCCAGCACCTCGGCGTCTCGCAGTGCAGAATCCGACCCTGACCACGGCGGACCGAGCACCTCGGCCCCGATCTGCCAGAACTGGCGATAGCGCCCACGCTGCGGCCGTTCGCGCCGAAACTGCGGGCCGATGTAAAAGAGCTTCTGCAGCATGCCGGTGTCGGTCATGCCATGCTCGATATAGGCCCGGACGACCCCGGCGGTGTTCTCCGGGCGCAGCGTCAGGCTTTGACCCTTGTCGCTTTCGGCGCGTCCCCGGTCCTCCCAGGTGTACATCTCCTTGGAGACGATATCGGTCTCTTCGCCTACGCCGCGAGCGAAGAGCTCGGTTACCTCAAAGACAGGTGTGCGGATCTCACCAAAGCCATACCGCGCAAAGACCGACCGCGCCGTGGCCTCGACGTGATTCCAAAGGTTGGTATCCGGGGGAAGAAGGTCCCTGGTGCCGCGTACTGCTTTAATCGTTGCCATTCTCTCCCAGTGTAGCGAATCCAGAAGCACGTCCGCAGGGCCGCTCAGCAGCTCTAGTATCATCGCTCCCCATGAGCTGGCTTCGACGCCTTGCGTCTGACGGAAGTTCCACTATTGTGGCCGCAGTTATCGGCCTCACAATGATTGCTGCAGCCATCCTTATCTGGGGGCTGCACCGTTCGCAGGCAGGCCATCGTGTCCTGCTCGCGGGAATTCTGCTCACCGGGGCCGTCATTATTGCCCGTCCCATCCGGCAACTGCTCCGGGGCAACTTCAGCGTCGATATCCTCGCTGTCCTGTCGATCACCGTAGCCGCGGTCCTGGGGCAGTACTGGGTGGCTGCCATAGTCATCCTCATGCTCTCGGGCGGCGAGGCGTTGGAGGCGTACGCCACTCGCCGCGCCTCTTCCGTCCTCTCGGCGCTGGCAAAACGAATGCCCCAGACCGCCCACCTGGTGCATCCAGACGGCAGCATGACCGACATTCACATCGACCAGATCGCCGTCGGCCAGCAGCTGCGCATCTTTCCCAACGAGATATGTCCTGTTGACGGCACCGTCGTCGCAGGTACAGGAAGCATGGACGAGTCGTATCTGACGGGTGAGCCCTTCCAGATCGAGAAGACAGTCGGCACCTCTGTGCTCTCCGGCGCCATCAACGGGCCGACGGCCCTCACGATCCAGGCAACGCGCATCGCCGCGGACTCCCGCTACGCCCGCATCGTGGAGGTCCTGCACGCCTCCGAGCAGCAGCGCCCGCAAATCCGCAGGCTCGGCGACAGGATCGGCAGCTGGTACACCCCTCTGGCGCTAGGAATCGCGCTTGTCAGCGCCATCGCCAGCCACACGGCAGAACGCTTCCTTGCCGTCCTTGTCATCGCCACACCATGTCCGCTCCTGCTCGCCATCCCCGTAGCCATCATCGGAGCCATCTCGGTCGCGGCCTCCCGCGGCATCCTGATCAAGGATCCTTCCATCCTCGAAAAGCTGGACAGCTGCCGCACCCTGGTCGTCGACAAGACCGGCACCCTGACCTACGGCAAGCCCTACCTGCGCGAGATTGTGAACTACGCTCCGTGGGATAAAAACAAGCTTCTGAGCCTGACCGCCAGCCTGGAGCGCTATTCGAAGCACCCATTGGCCGAGGCGATCCTCGACGCCGCCAGGGAGAAGAGCCTGCCGCTCGCGGTCGTCAACGACGTCTCCGAGCTACCCGGCAAGGGCCTCGCGGGACACGTCGAAGGCCACCTCCTCACCGTCACCGGCCGCGGCAAGCTATCTCCGGAGCTGCGCCAGACGCTGCCTCCCGTCACACGCGGGCTCGAGTGTGTCGTGCTCTGCGATGATGCGCTGGCCGGGGTCTTCCACTTCGAAGACCGCCCTCGATCGGACTCGCGCTCTTTCCTGCGCCACATGGGCAGGCATGGCATCGAACGCATCGTTATGCTCTCGGGCGATCGACCGCAGGAGGTAGAAGCATTCGCCGGCTCCATGGGGATAACCGAGGTCCACGGAGGCATGAGCCCGGAGCAGAAGGTCGAAGAGGTACGGCAGCTAACCGCGGCGGCTCCCACCCTCTACCTGGGCGATGGAATCAACGACGCTCCCGCCATGATTACCGCGACCGCCGGCGTAGCGCTGGGCCTGAACAGCGATATTACGGCAGAGGCCGCGGGAGCAGTCATCCTTCAGTCGTCGCTCACCTCCGTGGATGAACTCATCCACATCGGCAAGCGCATGCGCCGCATTGCGCTCCAGAGCGCCATCGGGGGCATGTCTCTCAGCATGATCGGGATGATCGCCGCCGCGCTGGGATATCTTTCGCCCATCCAGGGAGCGATCACGCAGGAGTTCATCGATCTGCTCTCTATCCTCAACTCCCTCCGCATCATCCTTCCTACAGGCCCGCTCAGCGACTTTCGCTCCTCCGACGCACCCGCATCCAAACTCTCGACGTAACACTGCGCCGCAGCCGCTGGGGTGCCTTCCGTACTACTCTGGTTCTTACCACCTGCAAGGAGACGATCTTCAATGGCCTACGTCGCAAACCCGAATCGATACGAACAGGCAATCTTCCGGCGCTGCGGGCGCTCTGGAATCGTGCTTCCGCCTATCTCCCTAGGCCTCTGGCAGAACTTCGGCGGAGCCGACGTCTTCGAGACGGGCCGCGCGATGGTCCTGCGTGCCTTCGATCGCGGCGTGACGCACTTCGATCTGGCCAACAACTACGGCCCTCCCTACGGATCGGCGGAAGAGAACTTTGGCGAGATCCTCCGCAAGGATCTCGCTCCTCACCGCAACGAGCTGATCGTCTCCACGAAGGCTGGCTGGGACATGTGGCCCGGTCCCTACGGAATCGGAGGCTCTCGCAAGTATCTGCTGAACTCGCTCGACGACAGCCTCCGCCGCATGGGCCTGGACTACGTCGACATCTTCTACTCTCACCGTCCCGACATGGACACGCCGCTGGAAGAGACGATGGGTGCGCTTATCCAGGCGGTGCGCCAGGGGAAGGCTCTCTACGTCGGCATCTCGTCATACAGCCCGCAGCGCACCCTTGAAGCCGCCGACATCCTGCGCAGCGAGGGAGTGCCTCTCTTCATCCATCAGCCCTCGTATTCCATGCTCAATCGCTGGATCGAGCAGGAGCTTCTTGGCGTTCTCGAGACGCTTGGCACCGGATGCATCGCCTTCTCTCCGCTGGCACAGGGCTTGCTGACCAGCAAATACCTGAAGGGCGTGCCGGAGAACTCCCGAGCCAGCCAGGAAGGCTCTCTCAAGAAGGATTTCCTGAACGACGAGAACCTTGCGCACGTTCGTGCTCTCAACGAGATTGCGAAGAAGCGCAACCAGACGCTCGCCCAGATGGCGATTGCCTGGGTCCTGCGCGATTCGCGCGTGACCTCGGCGCTGATTGGAGCGCGTAACGTTGACCAGCTCAACGACTCGCTCGACGCCGTCAAGAATCTCAGCTTCAGCCCGGAAGAGCTGGCCGAGATCGACACGCATGCCAAAGAAGGCAACCTCGACCTCTGGAAGGGAGCACGCGAAGGCACGGAGTAAGACGGCCCCTACTGCGGTCCGGCCTGGCGGCGGGTCAGGATGCCCTCGACATTGCTCTTGTCCACCAGCGAAACTCCCGTATCCACAAAAGCTGGAAACGGCGCAAATGGATCGAGTTCGTAGTCGCCCTTCATCGGGTTGTCGCCGGGATAGTGATGGATCTGATCGAGCGCCTTCAACCCGATCAGCGCCATTGTGTACGGCTTTTGCGAGATGGTGGAGTCGATCACCCCGTCCTTGATCAACTGCAGGGTAGCCAGATCCGTATCCATCGCGACCAGCAGCCGGCCAGGGTCGCCCTCTGCCTTGGCCCTGCGCAGAGCTTCGCCCACATCTCTTCCTGACGAAGACTGCAGGCAGATGAATCCGTCGATCCGGTCCTTGCCCTTGCGACCGATATACTGCGCCGCCTTGTCCATCGCCAGCCCGGAGTCGCCCTTCATGTCGAACACCTCAACGATGTTGATACCCGGATAGCTGGAGAATACGTCCTTGTAGCCTTTCAGGCGCTCATCCAGATTCGGCTGCCCCGGCATGGTGAAGAACACGACATTGCCCTTGCCGTTCAGCTGCGCGGCCACGCGCTGGCCGCCGAGGCGTCCAGCCTCCAGGTTGTTGGTGCCGATAAAGTAGAGCCTCTTGCTCGCGGGGGCATCGGAATCCATCGTAATGACCGGGATTCCCGCGGCAATCGCCGCGTCGATCTCCGGACCAACCAGTGTAGGATTCGTCACTGATACCAGAATTCCCGCAGGCTTCAGGGCTACGACCGAGCGCATCTCCTGGGCCTCCGCCTGCGGATCGAACGTCCGCGGCCCGCGAACCACAGCGGTCACGCCATACTCCGCGGCTGCCTTGCGAAAACCCTCCGCCGCCGTGGTCCAGTAAGGAAGCTGGGTGTTCACGGTAACGAGATAATACTGTTCTTTCTTGGAGTGCCGAGCGCATCCGCTAAGTAGGAGAAGCGCGCCTGCCAACGTAAGGGAAGTTCCTCTAACCCACATGCTCATCTGGAATCCTCCTAATGAGACATGCTGCCCGCAATTCGAAGAACCTGGCCCGTCGGGCAGCACCGAGGCTGCAAGTCGCGGCAGAGAAGATCATACGCCTGTGCCAGCAGCCAGCGCGTGCCAATCTCCTCCGGCGCCGGAATTCTTCTAAAATCGAACTCAGCATGATCTTGCCCTTTGTCCGCGACCTCCTCGCGGACCTGGAACACTCCGACGCCTTCGAACGTGTGCGACGCCATCTGGGCGCCGGATTGGGCCGCCGCCGTGTCTCCGGGCTGACTGCCACCGCACGCGCTCTCTATCTTCCTTATTTTGTGCGTGCTGCCCAGGCACCCGCGCTGGTGGTGGTCTCCGACAACAAGGCCGCCGAATCACTCGAGAATGCGTTGCTGGCCGCCTGCGAGCTGACCGGTGCGCTCGACTGCAGCCAGATTCTGCGACTTCCTGCGCACGATGTTCTGCCGTTTGAGAATCTCTCGCCACACTCCGAGATTCAGGAGACCCGCGCCGCCGCACTCTGGAAGATCTGCACCGGAGATCGCGCTCCCCGGCTGGTGATCGCGCCCATCGAGTCCGCCTGCATGCGGCTCTTTCAGCGCGAATACTACGCCGCGCTGGCGCTCCACCTGAAGGTCGGCGAAGAGCACATCCCCGATCTGCTGGTCGAGCACCTGCTCTCCGTCGGCTATACCCGCGTCGATGTCGTCGAGATGCCCGGTCAGGTGACGATCCGCGGAGGCATCGTCGACGTCTACCCGCCCGAACAGGATCGTCCGGTGCGCATTGACTTCTTCGGCGACGAGATCGAATCCCTCCGCCGCTTCGATCCGGAGACGCAGCGCTCCAGCGGCTCTTTGAACGAGATCATCCTGCTTCCCCTGACCGAGACACCAGTAACCGAAAAGCTGCTCTCGGCCATCAACGCGCGGCTCACTCGCGCCGGCGCTCCAGGCGCTGCGCTCGAAGGCGGAGAGGAGCCGGTGGAGCTTCAGACCCATGTAGCCACCCGCACCGGCGAGGCGACTGTCTTCCCGGGCTGGGAGTTCTTCGCCCCGGTCGCCGGTGCCACCCAAACCGTTCTCGACCTGCTGGGCCCCACGACCCGCGTCTTCATTGAAGAGCCCGCCATGGTCAAGAACCAGGGCGAGCGCTGGTGGAACAAGGTCGAGCAGCGCCACGACCGCTCCGGCATCGGCTCGCTCGTTCGGCCCGAGGATATCTATCTCTCGCCGTGGGACCTCGATGATCGCCTTCGACGCACCACCGGCTGCGACCTCGACCAGCTTGGAGCAGTCGATGTTCTTGACGCCACGGGCTCCGAGCTTGCGGAGATTGAGTTCGCGACGCGCCCAACGCAGCGCTTTCACGGCTCCATCCCTGTGCTGATCGATGCCCTGAACACGCTGATCCAGCAGGAGGCCCGCGTTATTCTGGCAGCGTCCAACCAGGGCGAGGTCGAGCGCCTCGCCAGCATGCTGCATGAGTACCAGGTTCCCTACCGGCTGGGATCGCGCAGCGATCAACCCGGATCCTCCACCGTCTACTCGGAGTCCGCCTACCTCGCCGGAGATTTGCGCACGCCGGTCATCGTCAAGACGCACATCGCAAACGGCGTCCAGATCCTCGATGTCGATAAGGCGACTGCGCGACAGATCGTCATCTTCGGGGCACAGGATCTATCGGACGAAGCTGACGTTGCGCAGCGACCAGTGCGCCGTGGGAAGTCCAAATCTTCCGCATTCATCTCGGACTTCCGCGATCTCAAGGTCGGCGACTACGTTGTTCACGTCGAGCACGGCATCGCCCGCTACATGGGTCTGCGCGTCATCGAGGAGAACGGCCAGCCTCCGCTGGAGCTGATGATCCTCGAGTTCGCCGACGAGGCCAAGCTCTACGTCCCGCTCACTCGCCTCGACCTCATCCAGAAGTACCGCTCTACCGAAACCGGCCCCGCGCCGCAGCTCAATAAGCTGGGCTCGCCCGCCTGGCAGAAGACCAAGGCTCGCGTAAAGAAGGCAATGGCCGACATGACGGCCGAGCTGCTGAAGCTGTACGCGCAGCGCGAGGCAGCCCAGGGCACTCCCTTCTCTCCTGACACCAACATGCAGCGGGAGTTTGAGGACGCCTTCGACTTCAACGAGACCGACGACCAGCTGAACGCCATCGCCGATATCAAGGCCGACATGGAGTCCACGCGCCCCATGGATCGGCTGCTCTGCGGCGACGTGGGCTACGGCAAGACCGAAGTCGCCATGCGCGCCGCCTTCAAGGCCGTACAGGATGGCAAGCAGGTCGCAGTGCTTACCCCGACTACCGTGCTCAGCTTCCAGCACTTCGAATCCTTCAAGCGCCGCTTCGCCAACTTCCCGGTCAACATCGAGATGATCTCCCGCTTCCGAACTCCCAAGGAGCAGAAGGTCATCCTCGAGCGCGTTGCGGACGGCAAGGTCGACATTCTGATAGGAACCCATCGGCTGCTCTCGAAGGACCTCAAGTTCCAGGATCTCGGCCTGCTGATCGTCGACGAAGAACAGCGCTTCGGTGTGCGCCACAAGGAGCGGCTAAAGCAGATGCGCGCCGCCATCGACGTGCTCTCCATGTCCGCCACCCCCATCCCGCGCACGCTGCACATGTCGCTCATCGGCCTGCGCGATATGAGCGTCATCGAGACCCCGCCCAAGGACCGCATGGCCATCCAGACGATCGTCGCCAAGTTTGACGAAAAACTCATCCGGACGGCGGTCGAGATGGAGCTCGAGCGCGGCGGCCAGGTCTACTTCGTCCACAACCGCGTCGAATCGATCTACGACATCGCTGCGAAGATCCGCGAACTCGTCCCCCAGGCCCGCATCGTCGTCGGTCATGGTCAGCTCCCGGAGGCAGAGCTCGAGCGCGTCATGCTCTCCTTCATGAACCATGAGTACGACGTGCTCGTCGCGACCTCCATCATCGAAAACGGGCTCGATATTCCGCTGGCCAACACCATGATCATCAACCGCGCCGACCGCCACGGACTCAGCGAGCTGTACCAGCTTCGCGGTCGAGTTGGAAGATCCAATCGCCGCGCCTATGCGTATCTTCTGATCCCGCCAGACACGGAGCTGACCGAGATCGCGCGTCGCCGCCTCGCTGCGCTGAAGGAGTTCTCCGACCTCGGCGCCGGCTTCAAGATCGCCGCACTCGACCTGGAGCTGCGCGGCGCCGGTAACATGCTCGGCGGAGAGCAGAGCGGCCATATCGAAGCAATCGGTTTTGAGATGTACACCTCCATGCTCGAAGAAGCCGTCCGCAAGATGAAGGGCGAAGGCGAGCAGCCGGCGCACGCTGCCACCGTCGTAAACCTCGGCATCTCTGTCCGCATCGACGCTGACTACATTCCGGAGGAGAACCAGCGGCTGCGCATGTACAAGCGGATCGCCGGAGCAGAGACCTACGAAGCTCTCACCGATGTGCGCTCCGAGTTGCAAGACCGTTACGGCGCTCTGCCCGAGACAGTCGAAAATCTACTCACCGCGGGCGAGATTCGCCTGCACGCGCAGCAGCTCGGCATCGCCCAGATCGACCGCAAGCGGACGCAGATCGAACAGAACAAGGTGAAAACCTTCGTCGAGATGCTGCACGTGAAGTTTGTCGAGGGAGACGGTCAACTTGGTAAGACCATCGATCCAGCCACGTTGATGAAACTGGTAAGCCGCAACACCAAGCGCGGAGCACAGTTCACCCCGCAAGGTGTTCTGCGCTGGCCACTTTCGAGCGCGAACTCCCAGGACGTTCTTCTCGAAACCATCGCTCTTCTCGATTCACTCGACACCGCGCACGCTGCGGTTTAGGTCAGCCGCCTGCGATCTCCTGTGGAAATTTATGTGACCAATGGCGCAGAAAAAGCGTTTTTCTACGCCGTTTCCTGGAACGCGAGCAGTATGATCGCCCTCAAATCAGTAGAGGATCGCGTATGCATCAACCAATCCGTGTAGGCGGTATGAGAATCACCTTCTTGATGACCCGCCACGAAACCGCCGATGCTCTCGATCTGCTGGAGCTGACCATTCCGCCCGGAGACAGCGTCGTCGTCCCCCACACCCACCTCAACTACGACGAATGGGTACTGGGCCTGAACGGCATCACCACGTGGACGCTCAACGGCGAGATTCAACTGCTGCACCCCGGTCAAAGTATCCTCATCCCCCGCGGCACACCGCACTTCTTCGCCAACGTGCATGAGGAGATGGGCCGTTTCGTGTGCCTGCAGACCCCCGGCGTCATGGGTCCGGAATACTATCGCGAGATCGCAAGGCACTACGAATATGAGCACCTCGATCTGGCCGGAATTCACGATGTCATGTATCGCTACGGCGTCGATCCGCTGATGCATCCCTGAACGATGGGAATGAATCTATCCCCGGCAAAGCCGCGCCGCTTTCCTCGCAGAATCGCCACATCCGGAACAATCGTGTCATCCTGAGCGGCGCGCATAGCGCGCAGTCGAAGGATATGCGGTTCTATCCGCCTGCACCTTGAAACGTCCGTGACTTACACTGCTTGCAGAAGCAACGTTATGGTCATTCGTCCTCTCCTTACCTGTCTCCTGGGATTCGTCATGCTCACATCAACTGCCCCTGCCCAGCGCCTCTCTGCCGACGGCGCCATGCAAACCTTCAACTTTGTCAGCAATCAGTACTTCTCCGACGTGCTGTTCCACTTCGCGCCGACTTACGGCACGCAGTCGGGGCTTCACCAATACGACATGCAGCTTGAGGATTACTCTGCCGCCGGCGTGCAGAAACAGATCGCTGCTCTCCACGCCTATGAGAAAAAGATCGAGGAGATCCCTGCTGACGGGCTCGATGCCCCCGTCGCAGCCGACCGCGAGATCCTGCTGAACAGCATCCGCTCGCAACTGCTCTCGCTCGAGGTGATCCGCAACTGGGAGAAGAATCCCGACCTCTACTCGAGCGGCGTCACCAACTCCATCTTCGTCCTGATGGAGCGGCCCTTCGCTCCCCCCAACACCCGGCTGCGGTCCGTCGTCGAGCGCGAAAAGCAGATCCCGCAGGTGTTTGTAGAGGCACGCAAGAACCTGAAGAACCCGCCGCATATCTTCACCGAGATCGCCCTCGAACAGATCGATGGCCTCATCAGCTTCTTCGAGAAGGACGTCCCCGCCGCCTTCACCGAGGCCGACGACGCACAGGCAAAAGCCGACTTTGCCCGCAGCAACGCCGCTGTTATCCAGTCGCTCAAGGAATACGGCGCATGGATGAAGTCGGACCTGCTGCCTCGCTCGAACGGCGACTATCGCCTCGGCGCCGACACCTTCGCGAAGAAGCTCGCCTACGACGAGATGGTCGATATCCCGCTCGATCGCCTGCTGCAGATCGCGATGAACGATCTCCATCGCAACCAGGCCGAGTTCGCGCGCGTCGCCAAAGAAGTCGATCCTACAAAGACCCCGCAGCAGGTACTGGCAGAGCTGGCGACCATTCATCCAGCCCCGGACAAGCTCCTCTCCTCCTTCCAGGGAACTTTCGACTCGCTGATCGCCTTCATTCGCGCTCACAAAATCATCACCATCCCCAGCGACGTGCAGCCTACGCTGGAAGAGACGCCGCCCTTCATGCGCGCAACGACGTTCGCCTCCATGGATCCTCCGGGACCGTTCGAGACACACTCGACCAAGGCGTACTTCAACGTCACGCTGCCCGAAAACGACTGGGCCGCCGCTCACGTCGCCGAGCACATGGCCAGCTTCAACGTAGGGACCATCATCTCCACCAGTGTTCACGAGGCGTATCCAGGCCACTACGTTCAGTTCCTCTGGCAGAATCAGTTTCCGTCAAAGATCCGCAAGCTGATCGGCGCAAACTCCAACATCGAAGGCTGGGCCCACTACACCGAAGAGATGATGCTAGAAGCGGGCTACGCCGCACCGCCGCCGAACGCCACTCCGGAGCAGGTGCGCGAGTCAAGGCTCATCCACCTCGGCCAGCTTCAGGATGCGTTGCTGCGAGATGCGCGATTCGTCAATGCGATCAAACTTCATACCGGCCAGGGCGAGCCTGACGGCAAATGGACCATCGATCAGGCAGTCGACTTCTTCGTGAAGGAAGGCTATCAGTCGCGCTCCGTAGGTCTGGTCGAAACAAAGCGCGGAACCGTGGATGCAACCTACCTGTACTACACGCTTGGCAAACTTGAGATCATGAAGCTGAGAGACGATCTTCAGAAGAAGCAGGGCGCGGCCTTCAATCTCGAAGCCTTCCACAATAACTTCATGCGCCAGGGCTTCGCACCCATCAAGGTGATTCGCAACGCCATGCTGCACGACGATTCGCCCGTGCTCTAGGGACACGATCTCAGGCAAGCCCTTCTCTCCCGGGGGCGTGTTTCTTGCTAGCATTTTTAACAACCAAAACTTGCATCCAAAGGAAATATGACTCAGAAGATTCGGAAAGCAGTGTTTCCCGCAGCAGGTCTCGGAACCAGGTTCCTTCCAGCAACCAAAGCCACCCCCAAAGAGATGCTCGCGCTGGTCGACAAGCCCCTGATCCAGTACGGAGTCGAAGAGGCAGTCGCCGCGGGATGCACGGAGATCATCATCGTTACCGGTCGTGGCAAGACCACGATGGAAGATCACTTCGACAAATCCTTTGAGCTTGAGGCCACGCTCGCGGCCAAGAACAAAACCGCCCTGCTTGAGATCGCGCGCTCGGTCTCAAGGCTCGCCAAGATCACCTACACTCGCCAGGCCGAGCCCCTTGGCCTTGGACACGCCGTCCTGCAGGCGAAAGAGATCGTCGGCAACGAGCCCTTCGCCGTCATCCTGCCCGACGATATCGTCGACGCCAAGGTTCCCTGCATGAAGCAGATGGTCGAGGCCTTCGAAGAGACCGGCTCCACGATCCTCGGCTCCGAGGTCGTCGAAGGCGCCGCCATCTCCGCCTACGGCTGCCTTGCGGTTACGCCCGATCCCAAGAACCCGCGTCTGCTGCAGGTCACGGACATGGTCGAAAAGCCCAAGCCGGAGGAGGCCCCCTCTCAGAACGCCATCATCGGTCGCTACATCCTCACGCCGCGCATCTTCGAGATGCTCGAGACCATCACCCCCGGCGCGGGCGGCGAGCTGCAGCTCACCGATGGCATCAAGGCACTGCTTCAGCACGAGAAGGTCTACGGCTTCACCTACGAGGGCAAGCGCCACGACGCCGGCGACAAGCTCGGCTTCCTCAAGGCCACCGTCGAGTTCGGACTCAAGCACGACAAGCTTGGAGCCGACTTCAAGACCTGGCTGAAGCAGTTCCCTCTATAGCCCTGCTGCCGAATGAAGTCTTCGTTCTATCGCGGTGCGCCACGTTCATTCGTGAGCACCGCGGCCGGAAGATTCGTTCCCGCTTCAGCTTTGCATCTTTCCACTGCGCATCATCCTTCTTTCAGTTTCGATCAATCAGGAATGGAGTTCGAAATGAAATCCTTCACCGAACAAAGCGCCATCGAATTCCTCCGGAACGTTCGCAAGCCCCTGCTGTCGCTGCACAAATCCATCCTCGATCACGAGCGGGCGGCCTATGAGAAGGCGCACGGCCCGGTTACGCCTGCCGCCTTCCTGCAGCAGTTGATCGCCGGAGCAGACTTCCGCTGGATAGCGCCTCTCTCAACCGCCATTGCGAACATCGACGAACTCCTCGACGACAAGGAACTGAGCGCCGACGATCGGATTGCCGGAGCGCAGGCGATTGCCACCCTCTTCGAATCAGGCGCGCCCGACAATGCCTTTCGCAAACGCTACCTGATCCTTTTGCAGGAGAGCCCGGCGATCCTTCACGAACACGCCAAAGTCGTTCAGGCACTGCGCACCGCCGAGTAGCAGTCCGCCCTCCCGCATCGTTCACACTTCGTCCATCATCAAACCACCCGCACCTACATCTACGGAGTCCAGATGCCCTCACTCTTCGATCCCATCAGGTTAGGCGATCTTCATCTTCCCAACCGCATCTTCATGGCGCCTTTGACGCGCCTGCGCGGCACTGCCGATCACATCCCCACACCCATCATGGTGGAGTACTACACGCAGCGCACCACCGCCGGCCTGATCATCTCCGAAGGAATTCCCGTTGACCCGATGGGCGTCGGCTATCAGAACGTCCCCGGCATCTGGTCCAGCGAGCAGGTCGAGGCATGGAAGCCCATCACCCGGGCCGTCCACGAGAACGGCGGACACATCTTTGCGCAGATATGGCATGTGGGCCGAATCTCCGACCCGGAGCTTCTCGACGGCCGTCTGCCTGTAGCTCCCAGCGCGATCGCCGCCACAGGACACGTCAGCCTCCTGCGCCCCAAGCGCCCATATCCTGTTCCTCGTGCGCTTGAGACCGCTGAGGTCAAGCAGGTCGTCGAGGCCTTCCGCCGCGGTGCGCAAAACGCACAGCTCGCCGGATTCGACGGCGTCCACCTGCACTCTGCCAACGGCTACCTGCTCGATCAGTTCCTGCAGGACGGCTCCAATCACCGCACCGACGAGTACGGCGGCCCGGTCGAAAATCGCGCGCGCCTTCTGCTGGAATCCACCGACGCCGCCATCTCCGTCTTCGGTCCCGGACGAGTCGGAGTTCACCTTGCTCCGCGAGGAGACTCGCACGGCATCTCCGACTCCAACCCCACTGCGACCTTCAGCTACGTGGCCACAGAGCTGGGCAAACGGAAGATCGCCTTTATCGCAGCGCGCGAGCACGTCGGCCCTGACAGCCTTGGCCCGCTATTGAAGCAGCTCTTCGGGGGCGTCTTTGTTGCCAATGAGGCGCTCGACCAGAAGGTTGCCCAACAGCTTCTGGACGAAGGCAAAGCCGACGCCGTCGCCTTCGGCAAGCTCTTCATCGCCAACCCCGATCTTCCCGCCCGCTTTGCCCGCAACGCCGAACTTAACCGGCCCGAGCCCAACACCTTTTACGCGCCCGGTCCGCACGGGTATATCGACTACCCTGCTCTCGCGGAATAATCCGCCGTTCACAAACGACGCGGAACGCCCGGCATGCTTTCTGCATCACATGGGAGAATCCTATCGACGGAGAAGGAAGAAAGATGCCAGAGATTACAGCACCGACCGACACGATCACGCGCGAAAAGCTGATCGATCTGCTCAACGACGATCTGGAGCGGGAGTACCAGGCGATCATCGCCTACGTGAACTACTCGCAGGTCCTCAAGGGAGCGGCTTACATGAACATCGCCGCGGAACTCGCCGTGCACGCCGGTGAAGAGCTTGCGCACGCCATCACCATCGCAAACCACATCGACTATCTCGGCGGGATGCCTTCCGTTAAACCCAAGGAGGTCAAGACCTCCGAGAAGGCCGAAGACATGCTCCGTTTCGACCTCGAGAATGAGAAGCAAACCATCGCGCAGTATCGTCGCCGCGTAAAGCAATGCGATCAGCTCAACGAGTTTGCCATCAGCGAATCGATTCGCGAGATCCTCATGCAGGAGCAGGATCACCTCGTCTCTCTCGCTACCGCACTCGGCATCGATCCGCCAAACCCCGGTATCGCCGACTGATCTTTTGCATGGAACGAAAACAGCGTCGCGGCCGCCGCGACGCTGTTCTTTTTCTACCGGAGAATATCTATCTCAGCATCGTCATCCTAACCCTAGGGAAGGTCCCTGTATTCTGCCCAAAACACACTGGAATCCGTAGGAGTTAACAGCCTTCCGCGGCTCGAGATCTCAGCCCTCACGCGCTGCACACAACGAGAGTTGCTCTAGAACGTGAAAGCCACGCCCACCGTATACCGGTCCTGGATGAACTTCTGATTCGCCTTCTCCTTGATGACGTCCGTTGTATAGGTTTCATCCAGCGCCTCGGAATCGAAGTCTTCATAACTGTTCGCGATAATGTCAGGATTCTTGCTCCACGTCTCGCGCCAGTCGGCACGCAGCGTCATCCGCGGCGTAACACGGTATTTGATTCCGCCTCCATACTGCAGCCCGATCTGGAAGATGCCCCCGCCATCCAGCGGAGGAGTGTTTCCGAAGTCGAACGCTGCCTTGATCAGCCCGATATTCTTTAGACCCAGCGTATACACTCCGGCCGGCTTCTTCAGCGGGGCGCCGTTCAATGCAATCAGCTGTAGCACAGGCCCCACCGCGGCGTACGGTCTCCACCGCGACGTCGGCTGCGTCGGATGCATCAGCAGGTTGTACTCGAACTGGCGTGTCACCAGCCCAATCCGATACGTCTCCAGGTCATTCTCCGTAAGAATCGTGTTCTGGTCCGGGGGAAGGGTGACATTGACCGTACCAAGCTGATATTTCACCTGCTGGCGGAAGTAGGAAAACTCATTCGAGAAGTGCCGCCAGCTGTTGATCGTTACCGAACCTCCGGCAGCCCATCCATCTCCCACTTCATCGCCGAGAAAGAGGAAGTAGGCCGGGTTCGTCGGAACAGTCGAGCTTTCAAAGACGCCTACCGCCGAAAGGAAATCGCTGCGCATATGCAGGTAGCCGCCCTGGAGCGCCAGCTCATAGCGCGGCGGGTCCCACCGATGATCTCGCTTCGCTTTTTCAATCTCCGCTAAATCTTCCGGAGACGCTGCCTCCGGTGTCTCCCCGGGCTGACGACTATGAAGGTCCGGGTTCCTGCCCAGCCCCTTGTACTCGGCGCCCGAGGCATCGGTCTTGCGCCACGATCCGGAACTCGGCGCAAGTTCGTTCATGCTCTGGAAGAAGTCATGGAGCTTGAATCCTCCAGAGATGCCCTGATAGATCAGGTTGCCACGGTAAAAACTGTTCCGTACCGTGAGCGTCGTGTCCCGTGTCACCCGTACCGGGCGGTTCGGCGCAGGCGCACGCGTATCCGGCGTGGTATACGGATGGTCGCAGGCATTCAGGTGCAACACCGCAGCCTCGCCATCCGTCAGCAGCCTGTCCCCGGTGGAGTTGTAGGCGTCCCGCGGCACCCACGGCCGTTCCACCATATCCAGGCTGTCCACGCAGCCAGTGAAGACCAGGTCCGCCACAATCTTCGAGCGCTCATTATCGATGTGCTGATCGATTACGTGAATAAAGGTCTTCTGTCTCTTTGAAAATGCAATCCCGATATCCTGCGTTGAAGATGCAGTCATGACCGTCTGACCGTCATGGGTAAGGTCCGTCGGAAAGACACGCAGATGATGGCGTGAAGCAAAGGTGTTTGTCGTCTTGCTCAGGGCGAACAGCGGAGGCCGCTCCTCCAGCAGTAGCACCGACATCGGCGCCTGCGTGTAGGTCTGGTTTCCGGTCAGCGTCTTCACGGTTCGAAAGGTGGAGTTCGCATTCAACTCATCGGTCGGCAGCCAATCCGCCGCGGCAAACGCCCTTTGCAACGCTGCGGAAGACCCGATAAAAACGAGGTTCGTAATATCAGAGACCTTGTTGGAACCCCGCGTGCGCGTCCGGAAGGGCAGCCGTTTCACAAACCCCTGCAGCTCTGCCATCTCCGCTGAAGTGTCCGCCGACGGCTGAATGGTCGGAGCATACACCGTCGTTGTGATCAGAGGTTTTCTGTTCTCGAGAATCAGCTCCGTTCCGGCGCGATACAGAATCTCCGACTCCGCGAAGCCAAGCACGCCCGAACCTGACGCCGTCGCAAAGACATAGGCGACCGGGTCAATACCTGCAAACGAGAGAACTCCGTTCTCCACCGAGTTTCCGATCGTCCCGGTCGAGCGAATTCCCTTGATCTTGCCGGTCTTGTCCACCTTCTCCTGCGCATTCTCCACCTCGTACACACGTGCGCTCAGGTCAAGAACACGATGGTCCGGCAGCGTCACCGTTCTCCAGTCGACTGTCAGGGACGCGGTCTCGTGTTTGAACCCCCACCCCACACTGTCCGCCTGGATCACTTTACCCGCGAATACCGATTTCGAAGGAATCAGTATCCTTCCATCGACAACCATGGGACTGATCGCAACCGCCCTTACCGTGTCTCCTTCGTGCGTCTGGCGAGACGAAAGCTCATCGAGAAGCCGCACCTCGAACCTTGCTCCCGCCGGAATCCCCTCGATCGGTCTCAGATCGCTCACCGGAACTGAATAGCTCATCGTATTGCCCGTGAGCTGAATCGTCCTGCCATCGGTATGCCACTGAGCGGCACGAAGCGAACCATCCTTCAGCTCAGCCACCGCATGACCGTCCGGAAACACCTGTAGATACTTCGGCGAGGCCTGAATGTTCTCTGGCGGAGCGTAGATCGCGTGCAGGTCCGTGCCCAGCAGAACACCGACACGTGCGCTCTTTTCCACCCCGCCTTCGGTATACGTCAGGGTCGAATCGTCTTGAAATGCGGCCCCGCTCGCGCCTTCCAGGCGGCCCGGGATCGCCTGCTCACTGCCCACAATCACGACCGGCCCCAATCCAGCAGCCTCGCCGCTCAGCGCAAACGCCCACGCTTCACCCGTGGTTTTCGTCTCTTCCAGCGCACCCCCGTCCAGAGGCACCACTCCAAGGACGCGTCTGCGTCCGGTGTCCAGTTCGTAATAACGTAAAACATACTGGTCGCCTGCGGCGCCTTTGTGCTCAAGAACAATCACCAGAGCACCCTCTCCACCCCGAACCCTCCAGGCGGCCACCGCGTGCGGCGCTATCTTCCTGATCTTGCCGTTCTCAACGTATTGCGCCTGACCATCCCGGCTTCCCGGCTTATGCACGATCGTGATCGGAACGGCCTTCACGACCCCGTGGGTCTGCGCCAGCAGTGGCGCTGGCCGTAGGCCTGGCACAACGCAGGGCACTGCACAAATGCAAAAACACTTCCAGATCACTCTTGGGGAGAGCAGTTCCATGTTGGCCTCAATCTCAAATGGAAGGGGGCGCGATTCACCACGCTCCGAACATCCTAAACACAACAGCCTACTGCGACCCATTCCCTGAAAAGGGGATATCGGACTCCGAAGCGTTCCATGTCCCACAAAAACGGCATGCCCTGATCGCCGATTCTATCGGGACCAGATGCATGCCGCACCGCTCTCACCGCTCACTCGACGCATTGCCAGCGCAGCGCGCAACAGCTACACGCCTCCGCCTCAGCACAGAAACAGGACGAACCGTGAACAAGATCCGGCTATTTGGCTCCCGTGTAGCTGATCCTCCAGATCGAGTTCGATCCATCATCCGTCACCAGCAGCGAGCCGTCCGTCGCAACCGTAACCGCGACCGGACGACCCCAGACATCGCCGCTCGGAAGCACGAATCCGGTCATAAAGTCCTCGTACTCTCCGGTTGCGTGCCCGGTACCATGCAGCGGAACCCGGATGACCTCGTAGCCCACGCGAGCCGAGCGGTTCCACGACCCGTGCTCCGCGGCAAAGATGTCCCCGTCATACTCCGACGGAAACTGTTTGCCGTTATAGAAGATGAAGCCCAGCGACGCATTGTGCGGGTTCAGCAGAACGTCCGGCACGATCGCCTTGTCCTTCAGCTCCGGATGCTTGCCCTCATGCCGCGGGTCCTGATGGTCGCCCATGTACCACCACGGCCAGCCGTAGAAGCCGCCCGGCTTCACACTGGTGATGTAGTCCGGCACCAGGTTGTCGCCCAGCGCGTCGCGCTCGTTCACCGAGCACCACAGCTCGCCCGTCTTCGGGTTGATCTCCTCGCCCACGCAGTTGCGAATACCGTAGGCGTAGACCTTCATGCCGCTTCCGTCCGGGTTGAACTCCAGCACATCGGCCCGGTTCTTCTCCGCCGGCGTCGTGTCCGGATCATCGATGTTCGATGCCGACCCGACTGAGACCAGCATCTTTTTGCCGTCCAGCGTAAAGCGGATATCCCGCGTCCAGTGACCGCGCCCGTTGCTCGGCAGATCGGCAACATGCTCCGGCTTGCCCGCCGCCTCCAGATCACCGTTCTTGTAGGGGAAGCGAACGACCTCGTCCGTATCGCCTATATAGAGCCACTGCGGATTCGGTCCCTGCGGGTAGAACGCAATCCCGAACGGACGATTCAGCCCGGTCGCGTAGACGCTCTCCTTTTCGGCCTTGCCGTCCGCTGAAACTCCGCGGAAGACGTGAATCCGCCCGCTCATGCTCTCTGCCACGAAGTAATCGCCGTTCGGCGCCGTGCGGATCATCCGCGGATTATTCAGCCCCTGCGCATACATCTCCACCTTGAAGCCCGGCAGCACCTTCGGCCACACACCCTCCGGTCGAGGAACCATGTGTGCCTGGGCTCCCGCCGACTGAGTCGCAAACGGCTTCGGAAGATCCGCTACCGTGATCTTGCGGGTCTTACCCGGCTCCTCATATCTGAAGTCCGTGAATGGCGGCGTTGGAGGAGGCGCATTAAATTTCGCCGTGCTTGACGCGGCCGCCGCTCCGCTTCCTGCTACCGGTGTCAGCGTCTTGGCGTTGTCGCCGCCCAGATACTTCAGGTAGCTCACCACCTGCCAGCGCTGCTCCTCAGGAAGAGCCGCCCACGAGGGCATCCCATTCCCCATATCGCCCTTGGTGATGTACCAGAAGATCTCTCCCGGCTTGGCCGTCTGCGTCGGGCCGGAAGCCAGCGCCGGCACATTTCCTGCACCCTTCGCGGTGGGCCCGTGACAGGCAGCGCAGTTCTGCTGGTAAATCTTCTCGCCGGCCTGTGCGTCCGCCTGCGTCGCATGAGGGTTCTGGACTGCAGCCGAGGAGGCAGGAGCGTTATGAAAGTTCGCATCCTGTCCCCACAAGGAGGTCGCCGCGCAAAAGACAGCAACCGCCACCGCGGAGATCGTTTTCTGTGAGTTCAAAGCATCTCTCCCTGAGAAAAATTCGATGCCTCCGAATCGGCACCACAAGCCCGTCCTGTCTTAATGTCAGACCATCGGGATGGCGCAAATCCAGCCATCCACCGCGTGTCCGATACTTTATCAGGAAGCCGGTAGTGCTGGCATCTCTGAAGGATAAATCGATTCAGCGACTTAGACGACGCTTCCACGCCCGTCCTTCCTGCCGGCCCTGCGCCTTGCCTCAATCCCGGTGCCCCTGCGATACTTAATCGTGCACACCACGCACAAACTTCCAATTCATCTCAAGGGGTCGCGGAAATGTCTGCAAAGTACATCTTCGTAACGGGCGGCGTTGTGTCTTCGTTAGGAAAAGGGCTCGCTGCGGCCTCAATCGGCTGCCTACTGGAGGCCCGCGGGCTCCGCGTCAACCTGATGAAGTTCGACCCCTACCTGAACGTCGATCCCGGAACCATGTCGCCGTTCCAGCACGGTGAGGTCTTCGTCACCGACGACGGGGCCGAGACCGACCTCGATCTGGGCCACTATGAGCGCTTCACCCACGCGAAGCTCTCCCGCGACAACAACCTGACCACCGGGCGCATCTACGAACAGATCATCACCAAGGAGCGCCGCGGCGACTATCTCGGCAAGACCGTGCAGGTCATTCCGCACGTCACCAACGAGATCAAGAACGCCATGCGCAAGGTCGCAGCAGACTGCGACGTCGCCATCGTCGAGATCGGCGGAACCGTCGGCGATATCGAATCGCTCCCCTTCCTCGAAGCCATCCG
>Ga0164242_10000462_pt1 | contig 48852 bp, 33 predicted proteins | sample OricomgcompostMG_FD_108783 | JGI IMG/M metagenome (GOLD analysis project Ga0164242, IMG submission 108783) | Miracle-Growth compost microbial communities from Emeryville, California, USA - Original compost - Miracle growth compost (MG) ... | reverse complement strand
GCACCGACCCCGATGAAGAACGGGATCGACTTGTAGAGCGGGTCGGTCGAGCTGTCGAAGCCATAGGCATCGGTGTTCCAGTCGACAAAGCTCTTGCCGCGCCGGTCCAATGTACCGCCGGTCTTGTCGCCCAGCCCATAGATGTGCTCGTCGATCGGCAGCACCTTGCGCAGCGTGAACGAGGTACCATCGAGGCTGAGCGGCTCGGCGGCATCGGCAAGGACCGTCTTGCCGGCGCGATCGGTGACCGTCAGCGCCAAGCTCGCCGGATCGACGTGCACCGCGATTGCGCTTGTCGTGAAGCCGTCGGCGGTCGGCGTTACCTTGACCGATTGCGCGCGCACCGCGTGCGGCACCGCCCAGCTCGCATCCCCAGGCAGCGTCCCGTCGCGCGCGATCCGTACCCGGATGACCGCCTCGCTCAGCGCATCGATCCGCAGCAGCACCGCACCATGCCGTACCTCGATGCCGTCGCCGCGGGGTGTCACCGCGGCGGCTGTTGTCTCCAAGGCTAAACTATTGCGTGGTGCGCAGAGTGCCAGCGCGAGGGCAAGTGGGACGAGAATGCGCTTCATTGGTCTCTCCAGGCGCCGTGTCGGCGCCGATCAGTCGTTTCGAGCATCATGATTTCAGCGCGGCCGCCTTGAGGCGCTGCTTGAGCGCGGCCCGAATAGCCGGCGTCAGCGTGCCGAGGGGACCGCGCAAGGCAGGGGGGAGATGGCTGGCGCCGGCGTCGCCGAACACGTGGAGTTCGATCATCGCCCGCCAATAGGCGCGTTCGACGGGCGGCAATTCCTTGTACGCCAGCAGCGCCGTCAGGAAGGCATCGTACGCGTCGCCGATACCGGTCGCCTGGTTACCCCACCAGTAATTGACCATCGCGTTGCTACGGTCGAGCGACGTGACATGGTGCCACCAGTATCGCGGGATCAGCAGCGCGTCGCCGGGGCCAAGATAGGCGACCTGCGCTGCGCCAAGCGCTTCCCGGAAACGTGGGAACGCGGCGAGGTCGGGTGCTTCGGCGTCGACCAAGGAAAGCGCAGGCGGGTTGTCGACCGGGCCTATATAGAGGTTCCCGACCTGCTCGGGCGGGAACAGCACGAAGCGCCGCCGCCCGGCGATCACGCAGACCAGGTTGTGATCGCGGTCATTGTGAATCTGCGTGTGAACGCGGCCGCCGAGCCACAATTTCGGAGCCGCGCCGGGTGGCACGAGCGGCATCGGGTTTTCGTGCACCACCTCCGGAAGGTGGAGTTCGAGCGGCAGCATCTGGATCGCGATCGTGCCGGCTGTCCCGTCGTCCGGAACCCGCGCAATGCGGTTCAGTGTCTCGCGAAGCGGGCGATAGCGCTTGGCAAACGAGAAATCGCGGCAGCCGGCGGTATAGCCGAAACGTCCCTTGCTCGCCGGCGGCGCTTCCATGACCGGGACCGGCGCACCTCTGTCGCGCGTCAGTAGGTAGGCATCAAGCTCCCCCTGTTTGGCCGCGGCGAGGATCGGCCAATGATCAATCGCGCCATGAAGCACGGTCGGCTGGCTTGCGGCTGCTAATCCTTCGATCACCCCCACGGAGGACGCCGGCTCTGCGTTCACCGGCGGTAGTGTGTCGAGCTGGAGCTGCGTGCTCATTCGCACCTATCGCCGAGGCAACAATCATGCGTGGGCTGGTTGAGCACCTTGCGATTGACGAAGCCAAGAATGTCACGCAAGCCCTGTCGCAGGCGTTCGGGCGGTATGGTGTCAATCGCCGGTGGCCAATCCTCCGGCTGAATACCCAATCCCAACAGCAGTGCGCGCCAATGGTCGGTTGTGAAGCTGTCATCCTCCATGGGCGCGATGGCCCCTCGCGCGGAAAACAGCGCCATGCGAGCCGCCAATGACTGGGGCGGCGATGTCATCATGGTCAACGTGTAATAGGCGGCCTGGAAGTCGCGGACACGATCGAAAAGCGAGGCTGTAACGCGGTTGTATTCTGCCTGCTCGGCCGCGCCATCTCTGTCGGCGGGGAACAGCGATAAAAGGTGGACTATGCCGAGCTGGACGGCGTGCAGCTCCAGATCGAATAGCGGATCGAAAGCGCATGCCGCGCCGCCAATCGCGACGCAGTTGCCCGTCCAGCCGGCGACCCGGCGACCCGGCGCGACCGCGATCACGTAATCCTCTTCGAACCGCAACCCGGCGCGCGCCGCGGCGGCCGCCAGGGAGCTCGCCTCGTCCTGGTCGGCAGCACGATAGGCGTGGACGACGTGCGTCATCCCCCGCGTGGCGTAAAGCGCGGTCCAGCCGTCGCTGTGGCTTCTGATCTCGGCGTAGGTGGGTACCGATGCAAACCCCGGCGCGCGAGCCGAGCGACAGCGATCGAGCGGAAAATGGCGGCGCCAGTCCTCACGCTCGCCGTTTGACGCTTTCCCAATCACGGCGGCTTCCGGTCCGCTCGCGTCAACGTACAGGTCGCCGTGGATTGCCTCGCCGTCAGTCGTGACAACCGCGCGAACCCGGCCGCTCACCTCTCGCTCGACCGAGACCCTGGGCGCCTGTCGCAACGCAACGCCCGAGCGCAGCGCCAATTCCTTGAGCAGCGCAGCATAGGCGATGCCGGGCAGGTGATAGCCGTAATCGGTGCGTCCGAAGCCCTCGGTCTCTTGGTCGGGCAGCATCACGCGCCCGTGACGCGCCGCCATAGCCGTCGGTGAAAAATCCTCGAGCGCAGCGCCGAGGCCGAAGTGTCGAGCCCTGAGCCATTGCCCGAAGAAATCGCCACCAGCGATCGGCGTGCCATAGCTGCCGTGGGCGAGGAAGAACGGTGAAGCAGCTCCCTCGCCGATGATCACATTATATCCAAGCGAGAAACTGCCCTGCGTCGCGCGTAGCAGCGCCCTCTCGTCGAGCCCGAGCTTGGCGTGCAGCGCCTCGATTGCCGGCTGCGCAAGATAGGTACTTGCAGTCGACAGATGCGACGGCAGCTCGATCGCGGTGATCGTAATGCCGGTCGGCGCCAACGCCTTGCCCAAGGCCGCGGCGGTAAGCCACAAGGCGGCGTCGCGGCCGACGACTACGACGTGCCGGCCCCTGGCAGTCACGCGGTCACCATCTCTGTCGCTGGACAATAACTCGCGACGAAGTCGCGGTGGGGGCGCATCAGCGCGACCCCACTCTCGATCCGCCCGGCAAATTCGCGACAGCGGGTGTCGACGAGCTCGAGATCGAACGTGTCGGCGATTGGATCGTGCGCGCGAGGCATCAAGCCCTGGCCGTAAAGCACGGCCAACCAGCTATCGCGCGAGAACAGGCCAAATTGATAGTCAGGTGCAGAGCCGCGGGCACGGAAGAGCGCGAGCTTGTGCACCAGGCTGTCGGGAAGCGGCATCGTGCGCAGGTAGTCCCACAGTGGCTCGCCTTGGCGCCGGTTGGCGGCGTAGTGCAGGACCAAGAAATCGCGAATGCGTTCGTAATGCATTGCCGTCAGACGGTTGAACTCGTCGGCGAGGCGCGGATCGGGCAATCGGCGGCGCGGCAGCAAATCGACGAGGTCACTGACTGCGGCTTGGACCAGGAAGATGCTCGTCGATTCGAGCGGCTCGAGGAATCCCGAGGCGAGGCCGATCGCGATACAATTGGATTTCCAGGCGCAGGTTCGTCGGCCAGGAGCGAAGCGCAGCAGCCGGGGCGCGTCCTGTGGCGGGCCATCGAGATGGCGCAACAACACGTCGTGGGCCGCGTCTTGTGTCAGGAAGTCGCTGGAAAATACATAACCGTTGCCGATTCGATGCTGGAGAGGAATGCGCCATTGCCAGCCGCCGGCCCGCGCGGTGGTACGCGTGTAAGGTGTCAGCGCGCTAGCTTGAGAGTGTTCGCACGCCACCGCGAGCGCGCGATCGCACGGCAACCAGTCATGCCAGTCTTCCCAGCCAACTCCTAGCGCGTCCCCCAACAGCAACGATCGGAAGCCCGAGCAGTCGACGAACAGATCGGCGGACATTTGCACGCCCGACTTCATCACGAGCGCCCTGATGACGCCGGTGCCGCCGTCCCGTTCAACCGCGGCCACTTGCCCTTCGACCCGTGCGACCCCATGCGCCGTGGACCAGGCGCGCAGGTATTCGGCATACCGTCCTGAATCGAAGTGGTAAGCGTAAGAGTAAGTCGAGCTGATCGAGCTGGGGTCCTCGCTCGGCAGCTCGAACACGTCGGCGCGGGCCGCCGCGACCGCGTAAGAATAGGCTTGGAACGGCGCGACCAGGCGCCCAGCAGTGCGCAAGCGATGCCAGTGATGCTGGAACTCGACGCCGCCCCAAGGCTCGCCGAACGCGCCGAACGGATGGATATATGCATCGCCCGGACGGTCCCAATCCACGAATTCGATGCCGAGCTTGAAGGTCGCCCGTGTTGCCGCCATGAAATCGGCCTCGTCGAGCCCGAGCACGTCGTTGAATTGCTTGATGTGCGGCAGCGTTGCTTCGCCGACGCTGACGGTGCCGATTTCTTCGGATTCGACCAACGATACGCGATAGGCATCCGCGGGCAGACGGCGGACCAAGCCTGCCGCCGTCATCCATCCCGCGGTGCCGCCACCGAGGATTAAGACGTGAAAGCGGTGGTCGGATTCGCCGGTTCTCATCCATCGCCTCCGAAAAGACGCTGCACCGCCGTCACTGACGCGACGGTGCAGCAGGGGAGGTTTCGCATCAGAACTTCACGCGCAGCCCGAATTGGACGCTGCGATCGACCCGGCTCCACGACGAATCGATGTAGACGGGCTTTGCACCCGGGGTCAGCGGCGAATCGCCAAATATCTCCTGTTGATAGACAGTGGTGGTGCCGAGCAGATTGGTTCCCTCGATCGACAATTCGAAATGGTCGTTGATCGAATAGCGGATCGAGCCGTCCAGGAAGCCAGCAGCTTTCTGGAACACCGGCAGGCCAATGCAACAGTCGAGATTCTGCGTGAGATAGCGCGAGCGCCAGTTATAGGCGAGGCGGAGCGCGATTGGCCCTTTCTCGTACAGCCCTATGATGTTGAACGTATGTTTCGAGATGCCGGCAAGGCGATGCGAATCGATGACGTCTCCATTGCCGCCGTTCGCCGGCTGACCAGCGCCGACTGCACCGACGTCGCCTCCCGAGGTCGCATCGATTACGTTCGAATTGTTAATTCCCGATTGTTCGACCAGGGTATAGTTAAGTTGCAGGCCGAGCCCGTTGAGCAGGCCGGGCAAAAAGGTGAAGAAGGTCTGGTAGGCCGCCTCGAAGCCGTACAGCTTGCCGACGCCCGAGGCATTGATCGGGCCGTTGATCTGAACCAGCTCGGTGGCGCCGTTATTGGTAAAGTCACGGTACGATTGGCCGTAGGCAATAAGGTTGGTTAGCCGCTTGTAGAAGCCATCGATCGAAAACGACGCGCCGTGGCTCATGTAGCGTTCGAACGAAATATCGAACTGGTCCGCCGAGATCGGCTTCAGTGCGGCGTTGCCGGAATTGGCCTGGAAGACGAAATTATAGCCGGTGACGTTGGCCGGCGTGTGCGCAGCGTTCGGCGAACTGTAAACCACGTAGGGCGAATCCGGCGACGTATTGATCACCGGCGCGTTGACCTGGACGTAGTTTCGCAAGAGGCCGATGTCAGGCCGCGAAATCGCCCTGGAATAGGCGAAGCGGAGGAAATCCTTGCTGTCGAGCCCGAAACGAACGTTGAAGCTCGGCAGCCAGTTGGTGAAGGTATGGCGATAGCTATTTGGCGTTCCGCCGCCGCTCGCGAACGCGCTGATCTCCGAGGTTAGGTAACAGCTTGGATTGACAACCTGGTTGGGGCCAAGCGGCGTGTCGCATGGCGCCAGCGCGTTCAGCGTGTCGGCGGCCGGATAGCCCACGCTGCCTGTACTGATCTCGGTGGTCTGGACGACACGCACACCCACGTTGCCGACGACACTCACGCCGCCGAAGATCGTCTTGTCGTCGCCGCCGAAGTTAAGCATCGCGTAGGCTGCCTTGGTGCGCTCGCGCAGGTCCATTACCTCGGAGGGCAGGAAGCAGCCGTCAACGGTCGCGCCGTCGCGATCACAGATCGGCACATAACCTGGTGCGATTGGTGAATTGGTCGCGGCACCCTTCAGCCCGGCCATCAGTCGGTCGTAATTGGTCAGTGCGCGATTGGTGACGAACACCAACGAGCCGTTGGGATAGACCGCGCCGTTGTACAGACCACCGATGTTGTAAGGGCCAAACAGGCCGGGGCCGTAGCCCTTGAAGCCGGGATCGCAGGTGGCGGTGGGGTCGGGCTCGGTGTTGTCGGCGTTGAAGCCGGCGCCATTGCAGTTCCAGTTCGCAGCGATCGACGTCCAGTTGAACGTTGAATAGCGCACGATTTGATGGCGGTCGGCATAGCGTACGCCAACTTTCAGCGAGTCGAGCCAGCTGCCCTGGTCGAAATCGAACTTGAGATCGCCGCGGAAGGCGTTTTCGTCGGCATTGTTATGCTCGACGTGGCCTTGGATAAATGGAATCCAGTAATTGTGCGGATTGGCAAGACCGCCTTCGGCATAATTGACGTTGCTGCCGGGAAGCAGCGTGACCTCGGGTGTGCCGTTGCCGTTGGCCGAATACTGGTAGTTGGCCATCGATCCCGTCGCGACCAGGATGTCGTTGTTATAGGTCGACGCTGTGATGTGCTGCGCGTCGAGATCGAGGTGCAGGCGATCGGTCACATCCCATTGGACGTTGCCCGACAGGTCTTTGGTGCCCTCGCGATGGTCGAAATCGCGGGACTCGTTCTGGAAATACATGCCATCGCGCAGCGTCGAGCAGACGTTGGCTATTGCGCAATCGTTGACGAATGGGACGCCTGGCACCGCGGACCCGGTATTGATCGCGTCCTGTTCGTTGGCGCTCCACGAGCCGAGCCAGCTACCGTGGGGCTGAGTGAGAAGTCCGGACTGCAGCATGCCATTGCTGCCGAACACGAGATCGTCACTGCCTGCCCAGATGCTGGTCGCGCGGGGATCGAAGGCCGGCGTGCCGAAATAAGTGCCGTCGAGGATTGCGTGGCTGGCATGCTCGAGCCACGCATTATGATATTGTGAATCGACATATTGGACGGTCGCGCGCAGGCTGCCGGTGTCATTTTCATACTGGCCCGCAATGGCCGCGCCATGGCGATGGCGATCGTAATCGACCTGCGAATAACGAATGCCGTCGGGGGCAAATGCCCAGCCCGAGCCGCCGAAGGGATTGCCGGTGCAGGGGATCGCGCCATTGCTGTCGACGATTGCCTTGCCGCTGGCGTCGGTCGCACCGGCCGAACAATAGGTATCGATCTTGTCCATGATCACGCTCTCGGTCCGCGTGACGACATGGCTGTAGGCGTAGTCGGCGAGAAGACCGAAGCGGCCGATCCCGGTATTCCAGGTGTCGCTGATCAGGCCCGAGAATTCCGGCGTCCACTTCTTCGAGGAGCTGCCGTAATCGGCCTTGACGTTGCCGGTTACGACGAGTCCCTTCTGGTCGAACGGCACGCGGGTGCGCAAATTGACCGTCCCAGCAATGCCACCTTCGATCATGTCGGCCGTCTCGTTCTTGTACGCGTCGACTCCGGCGAGTAGCTCGGGCGACACGTCGTTGAAATTTAACCCCCGAGCAGAATCGGCCGAAAAGCTGTCTCGGCCGTTGAATTCCGTGCGCACGAAGGTGAGACCGCGGATCAGCACCTGTGTCGGCTCGCCAGACGGATGAGTGCTGTCGTCAGCCGATTGCAGGCGATTGACGGAGATGCCCGGCACGCGCTGCAGCGCCTCGGCGGCTGATTTATCGGGAAAGGCCCCGATGTCGGTCGCGGTGATTGAATCAACCACCGTGGCCGCATTCTTCTTGATCGCTTGCGCCGTCTCCAGCGCATGCCGCACGCCGGTGACGATGATATCCTGATCCTGACCGCTCGTGTCTATCGCCGTGGCGACGTTGGAGCCTGGCGCACCTGTCGTATCGTCCTGCTGCGACGCGGTCCGGCCGGCGGTCTGCGCCCACACCGGTGTTCTGATACCAAGCACGCTCAGCGCGAGCAGCGAGGCGCCCGTGCGCAATGCACTGCGCCGCACCAATGCCATACCCCTCATGACAAGTCCCCTCCCTGGTCCGCCCATTGTTGGGCTGTGGCTCCCCGGCGCGCGAATCGCCGCCGCATTAGTATTTGCGTAAATTTGCGCAAAATCACCGCGAATGCAAGACCAGGTCGGAGTTTGGAAAAATACCGTTTTTATCCAATAAATTAGCGCGGTCACGCTAGCGGAGGAATGTCGCTATTTAGGCACTTTTCTACCATATTGCTTTCAAAGTCGAGCGGAGGCTCCAGGCGCAATGCAAATATTTGCATAAAACGACAAGGCGCGCTAATGGTTCGCGAGCGGAAGCCGTTCGAACAGCGGCCGACGGAAAATCAGTCGCGACGGTGGTCTGGAATGGTCAGCGAAAGGAGGGCGGCGGCGACAAACGCGCCAGCGGCAAGCATCAGCGCCCGATCAGCGCGATCAGCAAGCAGGTGCTGCACGATCCAACCGAGCAGCGCGGTTGCGACCAACTGCGGCAGCACGAGGAAGACATTGTGGATGCCCATGTAGACGCCCATCCGCGCTGGCGGCACCGCGCTCGACACCATCGCATAGGGAGCCGAGAGGATCGACGCCCAGGCGCAACCAATACCCGCGGCGGGCAGCCACAGCCAGTCCGGATCGGTGATCCGGGCGAAGCAGGCGAGCCCCGCCGCCCCGAATGCCAGGCACAAGGCGTGCGTCTCCCGCCGTCCGAGCCGGGCGACCAGGCCCGGCAGCACCACCGCGCCGAGCGCGGCGACCGCATTGTAGAAGGCGAACATCACCCCCACCCAATCGGCGCTGGCATTGTAGGCAAGGCTGGCCGGGTCGACGCTGCCGCCATGGTTCGCGACGGCCGGCACCGCATAGATCCACAGCGCAAACAGCCCGAACCAAGTGAAAAACTGCACTACGGCCAGCCTGCGCAGTACCGCGGGCATGTGGATGACGTCGTCGATGATCTCGAGCAGGCCGGTCGGCCGGATGCCATGACGCGCGCTCCATGCCGTTGCCCATTGCCCGGCTCCGAGCACCATGCCGAGGGCGGCGATCAGGTAGAGCTCGCGCCGATATTGTTCGATCGCGGTGACGAGCGCGATCGCGATGCCACCCGCGAACCAAATCGCGCCGTTACGCACCAGCGCGGCCGAGCTCGTGCTCGCCCACTCGGGTCGTGGCACCTCTTCGGCTTGACCGGCGAGTTCTCCCGGCGGCCGTTCGGAAGTGGTCATCACGGTGACGCCAATGCTTACCAGCAATCCCACCGCGCCGAGCGTGAACGCCGCGCGCAAGGACGGCGGCAGCACCCCGGCGGGCGCCACGCTGGCGAAGCCGAACTCGTGAGCCAGCAGCCATGGCAGCACCGAGGCGATCACAGCGCCGGCACCGATGAAAGCGACTTGCGCGGCGAACGCGGCGGTGCGCTGGTCCTCGGGGACGCTATCGGCCACCAAGGCGCGGAACGGTTCCATCGCGACGTTGATCGCCGCCGTCAGCAACCACAGCATTACGCTCGCCTCCCACAGGCTCGCGACATTGGGCATCAGCACCAGCGCGATCGCCGCGACGATCGAGCCACCAAGCAGATAGGGGCGACGACGGCCAAGCCGGCCCCAGGTGCGGTCGCTCAAATGGCCGATAATCGGCTGGACCAGCAGGCCGGTGATCGGCGCCGCGATCCACAGGATCGGGAGCTCGTCGAGATTGGCTCCCAGCGTCTGAAAAATGCGGCTGGTATCGACATTCTGCAGCCCCCAGACGATCTGCACGCCGAACAGCCCGAAGCACATATTGGCGATCGCCAGGCGCGACAAGCGCAGCGCCGCCGGCGCGGCCGCGGGCGACAGTTCGATGGCCGCCTCGACTTGCAAATGCCCCCCTTCGATGCCCTAACGCCCCTCTCCAATGGAACAGCTTGATCGCGATGACTGACAACAGCAACAGCAAAACGACCCTCGAGGACCTCGCGCAGCTAGCCGGCGTGTCGATCTCGACGGTGTCGCGGGCGCTCAACGACCAGCCGCTTATCAGCACGCGGACCAAGCAGCGCATTTGGGCGCTGGCGCGCGAGCACGACTATCCGTTCCGCCGCTCGATGCCGCCCGCGCCAATCGGTGCGGAGGGCTCGATTGTCATCGTCACGCCGCACATGCGTGGGCGCCCGCTGCCGCTGTCGCACCCGTTCTTCCTCGAACTGCTGGCGTCGATCGGCGAGGCGGCGCGCGAGCGGTTTTGCGACTTCACCGTCAGCCATGTCGCGCCTGAAAATCTCGATGACCTCGTGACAGCGACCACCACGAGCCGGGCCAATGGCGTAATTTTTCTCGGCCAGTCGATGCTGCACGAAGAATTCAATCAGCTGGCCGAAACTGGAGCGCGCTTCGTCGTCTGGGGTGCCCACATACCCGGCCAGAAATATCGCTCGATCGGTTCTGACAACTTGCTCGGCGGGCGGCGGGCGACGCTGCACCTGACGCGGTTGGGGCGGAGGCGAATTGTTTTCATCGGCGGCAGCGATCCCGAAGCGCAGCAGCGCCGGCGCGGCTATCACGAGGCGCTGGCAGAAAGCGGGATCGATCCCGATCCCAAGCTCGTCGCCGAGGTGGAGTTCGAGCTCGAATCGGCCGAGGCGGCCGTTAACCGGCTGATCCGCCGCGGCGTCGACTTCGACGGGATCGTCGCTGCGAGCGATCTGATCGCCCTCGGCGCAATTCGCGCGCTGCGTCGGGCGGGCATTGCAGTGCCCGAGGACGTTTCGGTGGTCGGCTACGACGACATGCTGCTCAGCCGCCTTAGCACGCCGGCGCTGTCAACGATCCGCCAGGATAATTTGCGCGCCGGCAAGCTGCTCGTCGCCAGCATCCTTGATTCGGTCGTCGACGACTTGCCGACGCTGCTGCCGACCGAACTTATCGTACGCGAATCTTGCGGCGGCTAGAACGCTACTTGCCCTGGCTGCGATTCCCAAACAGCAGGTGTCGTTGGGAGACCGGCTGGTTCGTACCCAGCCGGCACAATTTCAGTCGTGCGCGGGAGTGTGACGGGGCGTCATTGTAGCCGCAGGCACCGCCGTTCGATGGCACGCTTGTGAGCCTGGAGAGCTCGTCACCAGACACGGAAAGGCCTGCAGCGCTCCCTTCATAAAGCAGCAGGGAGCACCGGCCCAAGATCGGCCTCATCGCACCACTTTCGGCGCATGGCCGTTAACCCGGACGCGATCGAGAGTCAGGCCACGCACGCCTTTTGCGAACAGCGGCGTCAGTGCAGGATCGGTCAACGTGACGTCGATGTCGCGCAAGGTGATGGCCGAGATTGCAGTAGTTGCGCTGGCGTTGAGCGTGCCAAAGCCTTGCGTTGTGCCCCTGACCTTCTCGATCAGCACGTCGCGGATGACCGCGCCGGGCAGCTGTGGCGCCACCTTCGTGCCGTGATCGGGTTCGAGGCCGACGATGAGCCCCTTAAGTGGTCCATCACCCTGGACCGGGCCACGGGAGCCCTTGCGACCATAGAATATTTCCCCGCCGTGCCACGGCCCTGGGGGCGCGGCGTGCAGCATCAACTCGCTGGCACGGATTCGCTCATAGACCTGCCCCGGCGTATCGGGCCGCAGCTTGAAGCGGATGGTGGGCATCCGGTCCCAATTCGAGCAGCGTTCCACGCGGATATCGCGGATCACCGTCGCGTTCGTGCCGAAGACGACCCCGCCGAGCCCACGCTTGAACTCGCAATCATGGATATGGATACGCTCGACGGGTGGTGCCTCGGTGAAGAAGCGTGCGCCGGCGCCCTGCGTTCCCTTGAGCGCGATGCAATCGTCGTCGACCGAGTAGAAGCAGCGGCGGATCGTCACGTCTTGGCAACTGTCGAGATCGGTCCCGTCACTGCTCGGCGCGCGGATCTTGTGCGGCACTTCAAAACGGCAATCCTCCACCACCACGTTCCGACAGCGGTAGAGGTGGAGATTCCAGAAGGCGGAATCGTGAAAGGTGACGCCGGCGATCACGACATCGGTACAGTCCTGAATGAAACAGAGTTGCGGCGCGTGATAATAGACCCGCGTGCCGAGATAGCTTTCGGAAGGTTCATCGAACAGGCGGCGCCAGAAGGGGTCGCCACTTCCGTCGAGGGTTCCCGGTCCGGTGATCCTGAGGCCGTGGTTGCCGCGCGCGTTGATCAGGGCGAGGCGCAGTGCCTCGGGATAGGTCTCGACGAAACGGCGCAGCGTCAGCGGATAATCGGCCGGGTCGGTCGAGCCTTTGAGAACCGCGTCCTTGCGCAGCTCCAGGTTGACGCCGGGATCGAGCCAGATCGATCCGCTGACGAAGACCCCGGCCGGCACGACGATTGTTCCGCCGCCCGCCGCGGCGCAGGCATGGATCGCCTTCTGGATCGCGGCAGTATTGACCGTCCGGCCATCGCCGATCGCCCCAAAATGCGTGATGTCGAACAGTCGCGGCGACCCGGCAAGCGCGGGTGCGGCCAATGCCGCGCCGACTAGTGCCGGCGTGGCGGCAAGCAGCGATCGTCGGGAAAACTCGGTCATTCCGTCTCCATTCGCGGGTTGGTCGGACAAGCGCCTCATGACTGCAGAATGTCGGGTGAATAGCGCTTCCACTGCGTTCGGATCTCGTGGTGGTCGACGAAGGCAGGACCGTCGCATTCCAGCGCAATGACGGTGCTCGGATAGTCGGGTGCTTCTTCGGGCAGTCCGGTCAGCCGTAGCGTTGTCGCGTTCTGGGTGAAGGAAACCGGCCGCCCGGTCTTCAGCAGCCGCGCTGATTGAACCCGCGGGCGAATCCCGCCGACAGCGATCACCGTCTCGGGTCGATAGAAGTCCAGCCACGCCGCGGCCGGCGTCTTGCCTGGCCAGAAATAGACGTGGAGGTAAAGCGTGTTTCCTCGCGCGGTGAAGTTATCGTAGTTGCCGAACGCGTCGGCTGCGCGGCCTTCGGCGCCGTATATCGCCTCGCCATTACTTGTCAGCCACGCGCCGACCTGTTCGAGCACCGCCGCCGATTGCTGTGGCACATTGCCCTGTGCATCGGGACCGATGTTAAGGAGATAGTTGCCGCCCTGCTGCGCGCACAAGGTCAGATCGTTGACAATGCGGCGGGCGCTCTTCCACTCGTCGTCGGCACGTTGATAGCCCCAGCCGAGGTTCATCGTGTCGCAGGTTTCCCAGGCCCGATGATCCGCCGCGACCTTGTGCTCGGGCGTCGAGAAATCGCCTGGCAAACCGTTGCGGTTGTTCACGATAATGTCGGGCTGGAGCTCGAACACCATCCGGTTCATTTCCGTCGCCCGCCACTGCTCCGGCGTGAGCGGCCAGTCGACATCGTACCACAGGATGTCGATCTTGCCGTAGTTGGTCATCAGCTCACGAAGAAGCCCATGGGTGTAGGCGACGAACCGCTGGCGAGCGGCGGGATCGTGCGCACATGTGGCGCCGTCGGGATGATGCCAATCCATCAGCGAATAGTAGAAGCCGACGCGCAACCCCTCGGCGCGGGCGGCGTCGACGAACTCGCTGACGAGATCGCGCCTTGGCCCCTGTCGCGCGGCGTTATAATTGGTGAGCTTGGTATCCCAGAGGCAAAATCCCTCGTGGTGCTTGGTGGTCAGTACCATGTATTTTTGGCCGGCACGCTTGGCGAGCCGCGCCCATTCGCGCGCCACGCCCGTCCGGGGGGTAAAATGGCGGGCCAGGCGTTCGTATTGCGGGATTGGAATACCTTCCGATTCCAACACCCATTCCTGCTGGCCGATGACGCTGTAGAGTCCCCAGTGGACAAACATGCCGAACCGCGCCTCGTGCCACCAGCGCATCCGGGCCGCGCGGGTGCGCTCCTGGTAGGGCAACGTCGCGGCGCCGGCGTTAGTTTGGGGGGCCGCGGTCTCCTGGGTGGTAAATGCCGGTACGGCGAGCGCCATTGCGCCCGCCGCACCACCCAGAAAGCCGCGCCGCCCCGGTCGATATGCCATCACGCTCTCAAAGCTTGAAATTGACACCGAAAGTGAACTTGCGGCCGCTGTAAGAGCTGTACAACGAGTCCTCGCGGATCGAGTCCTCGTAAAATCCCAGTTCCTGGTTGGTCAGGTTCTGCGCGTCGAGACGGATCTGGAAATTCGGCGTGACTTGGTACGAGGCGCTCGCATCGAGGAAGAAGCCGGCGATATTACCCTGCACGTCGCTGCCCGCGCGGCCCGAGGGCACCCTGAGAAGGAACTTGTCGCGCCATGACCCGCTGGCGCGGATGCTGAACTTCTTGTCCTCGTAATAGATTGTGCCATTGGCCGTGTACTTAGACAGGTTGACCAACGCTGCGCGCATTGTCTGCGTGCACTTTTGATCAACGCAGTAAGCAATATTCGAATCGACGTAGGTGAAGTTGGTGATGACGCCCAGATTCTTGAGGAAGCCAGGCAAGAAATCGAGCCCGGCCTGGAAGTTTGCTTCGACGCCTTTCAGCGGGCCGCCCGGCGTATTGGTCTTGCTCGAGAAGGTGAAGACCGTGTCGGCACTGTTGCCGGAATCTTGAAGCAGTGAGAGCGGCAAACCCGTCTCGCTGAAAGGTATGTTGCGCTGAAGCGTCTGGATGAAGGTATCGATATCCTTGTAGAACCCGCCGATCGACAGCAAACCCCTTCTGCCGAAATAATATTCAAGCGATACGTCCGCGGTCTTGGCGCGGATCGGATCGAGCAGGAAGTTGCCGCTCGAAACAGTGCGCGTGTTAAGCGCGATCGACACCTTTCCGGGTACCAGGTCCGAAAGTTCCGGGCGCGCCATGACCTTCGCGGCCGACAGGCGGAGCAGGAGGTTGTGCGTGAGGTCGGCAGTGACCGTGGCGGATGGCAGCCAATCGTCATAGCTGCGCCTCAGCGTCTGCGGGTCGGTCCCGTTGAGCGCGCCGGTGCCGATCTGGTCGGTATGGACGTAGCGCACGCCGAGGTTGCCGCGAATCCGGACCGGTAGTGCGTCCGAATCGAACTCGACCATCGCGTAGGCGCCTTTTACCTCTTCCTTCAAGCTCGCCCGCGTCGGCGCGGCCAAGGCGTAGGGGCCGCACTCGCACGAAAAGCCGAACACCGAATCGAACTTGGCATAATCGGGTACCGCCCAGCTCGTCGTCGTGTCGACAGGGATCGTCTTGCCGAACCCGCTCAGCGTGCTCATCAGGTCGTCCATGGTGGTGCCTGCGGGAATCGCAGGCGCCAAGTTCTGGGTGACGCGGTTGGCATTGACGGTCACATAATCGTCTTCGCGATACTGTGCGCCGGCATGGAATTTAACGCCATCCATTACCTCGTAGGTAGCGTTGGCTTCCACCGTCAGGTTATTGGTGACATCGCGGCCGCGGGTCAGGGCCAACACGCCGTTGACGGTTCCGTCGGCGGAGGGAGGGCCGAAGCCAAAATTGGCTGGGTCAGTGATGTCGATGCCCCAACCGAGGGTCGGGAAACGATCGTTGTTCCTGAAGTCGAACGAGAAACCATCGACGTTGTTTGCATAGGCACTGATCTGGGTCCGCTCCGGACGAGCGTAGACCGTCCTCGACATGCCGACATAGCCGTCGAGCGTGAGGCGGCCGATCTGCTGGCTAAGCTTCGCGTCGATCTGGGCGAAGGTCGTCGTGTAATGAGTCTGCGTCAGGTCGGACGTGTAGTCGACGCCGTTGAACAGCCCGTAGACCAGCGTTCCGTCATCCGCCCGCACCGCGTCCAGGACCGAGCTCTCGACGCTGCCGTGCTGGGAAGCGCTGCGCGAGAAGGAAAGCGCCGAAATGTCCAGGTCGTTACGCTTTACGTCGTAGCGCGAATAAAGCAGGTCCACGCTTGCCTTGGTGAAGGGCGAAGGATTGGCCTGGAGCGTCAGCGTGCCGCCGAGGCGCGAATAATCCTGGTCGGACCGGATCAGGCGCGGGGTGCGTGGCACGAAGGTGTTGTCGCTGTCGACTGTTGTATAATTGGCGACGTTTTGCGGCGTATTGGGTAGCCGGGGGTTGCCGGTGGAGCAGTTGGCGGCATCGCTGCCGTTCACGGCATTGTCACCGGGGCTCGCCGGCGAATAACCGACCGGTGAGCAGAAGTGATTGAGGCTTCCCTGGAGGATATCGATCGCCGACCAGCCCTCCTCGCGCGTGTGGCGCTTGGTGTAGCTGACCGAGGCGGCGACGCCGAACGTGTCATCGAGGAATTTCTTTGCCACGATCGCCGTCGCCTGCGGGCTCACTTTGCGGCGAAGGTCGTCGTAGGTACCCTGCGCGTTGATCGCGAGCGTGAAGTCCTTGTTGTAGGAAAGCGGTCGCGGCGTCTCGAGATCGACCGTCGCGCCGAGCGATCCCTCCTCGACATCTGCCTCGCTCGTCTTGCGGACCGACAGCTCGCTGAAAAGTTCCGAGGGAAAGATGCTGAAATCGAATGAGCGCGAGGACACATAACCAGACCGAATATCGGAAGACCCGGTCGAGCTCGATCCCTCCATTCCGTTCAGGCGCACCCGGGTAAACTGCGCGCCGAGGCCGCGTACCGAAATCGTCTTGCCCTCGCCGCCATCGCCTCGCGTGATGGCGACGCCGGGCAGGCGCTGCATCGACTCGGCAAGGTTGGAGTCGGGGAATTTGCCGACATCCTCGGCGCTGATGCTGTCGATGACGCCGACGGCATTGCGCTTGATGGCCAGCGACTTGTCGAGCGAGCTGCGAAAGCCGGTGACAATGATGTCGGCCGGCGCCTGGTCGTCGCCGGCGGTCGTGGCCGATTGGTTGGTAGTCTGCGCCCGGGCCGAAGACGACGCCGCCATGCCGACGACGAGCGCTAGCGCCGAAACGACGCCGGGCGAGCAGTGCAAACGAAACGCCATATCTGATCCCCTTCCTCCACGTCCGCTTGTTTGCGGATCACGCCAAACTTATAAGACAGGTTTTCCTGTAAGACAAGTTTAAAGCGAGGAAGAGGCCGCGCGCCGCTACAATCTATAGGCGGCCTTGACGAGATTGTAGGCGAGGTCCTCGGCGACCGCGAAAGCCTCGTCCAGTTCCAGCCGATGTTCGGCGACCAGCCGCGCGAGAAAGCCGCAATCGATCCTCCGGCTCATGTCGTGCCGGGCAGGGATCGAGAAGAAGGCGCGGGTGTCGTCGTTGAAGCCGACCGTGTTGTAGAAGCCGCCGGTTTCGGTCACCTGTTCGCGGAAGCGCCTCATGCCCTCGGGGCTGTCGTGAAACCACCAGGCGGGGCCGATGCGAAGCGCGGGATAATGGCCGGCGAGCGGGGCGATCTCACGCGCGTAAGTGGTCTCGTCGAGCGTGAACAGGATGATCGTGAGGTCACGCTCGTTACCGAACGCGTTGAGCAAGGGCTTCAGCGCGTGGACATAATCGGTGCGCGACGGCCAGTCGTCGCCTTTCGCTTCGCCGAATACGTTGGTGACGGCAGGGTTCTGGCTGCGAAGCGCGCCGGGATGAATTTGCATGACGAGCCCATCCTCCAGGCTCATCCGCGCCATTTCCGTGAGCATCTGGCCGCGGAAGCGTTCAGAGTCATTGGAACCGCCCTCGCCGCGGACGATTCGGCCGTACAGCGCCGCGGCTTCGTCTCGCGTCAGGTTCTCGGTATGCGCGGTTGGATGGCCGTGATCGGTCGAGGTGCAACCGCCATTGCGGATGAAATACTGCCGCCGGTCGCGCAGGGCGGCGAGGTAGCCGTCCCAGGTCAATATGTCCTGGCCCGTCAATCTTCCCAGCGCCGGCAGGTCGTCTCGGAAGCGCGGGTGATCGGGATCGGTGACATTGTCGGGACGAAAAGCGGTAATGACCCGGCCGGACCAGCCGCTTGCCGCGATCGCGCGGTGGTGGCGCAGGTCGTCGAGCGGGTTCTCGGTGGTGGCGAGCGCCTCGATCCGGAACCGCTCAAACAGTGCGCGCGGACGAAATTCCGGTTGTTTCAGCTTGGCATCGATCTCGTCGTAGAGGCGATCGGCGTTGGCCGTAGTCAATCGGTCGCGGACGCCGAGAATCTCGTAAAAGGCATAGGCCAGCCACATGCTGCTTGGCGTGCCGCGCAGCAGGTGGATGTTTTCGGCGAAACGACGCCAGATCTTGCGGGTGTCCGTTTCGGTCCAGCCGCCGTCAATGCGGGGGATGCCGAGATCTTCCAGCGGCACGCCCTGGCTGTACAGCATCCGGAAGATATAATGATCGGGAATGATGAACAGGGTTGCTGGATCGGGGAAGGGTGCGTTCTCGGCATACCAGGCGGGATCGGTATGGCCGTGCGGACTGATGATCGGCAGGTCCTTGACCGCCGCATAGAGTTCGCGGGCGATCGACCGTGTCTCAGGATCGGCGGGAAGAAGCCGATCGGGATGGAGCGAAAGCGCGGGAGGAGTGGTCATGGAGGTCAGAATCCCTGGCTGGCGCCGCCGTCGACCGGCAACAGGACGCCGGTGACGAAGTTCGCGGCCGGCGAACATAGGTAAACGGCGGCCCAGCCGATGTCCTCGGCGGCACCGAAGCGGTGCATCGGTGTGCGCGCAAGAATGCGCGCTGAACGCGCCTCGTCATCGCCGAGCGCCTTGCGCAGCATGGGCGATTCAATCCAGCCCGGCGCGATCGCGTTGACGCGTACGCCGGCCTCGGCGACTTCGGCCGACAGCGCGCGCACCATGCCGACATAAGCCGATTTTGCCGCCGAATAGGCAATCACTTGTGGCATCCCGATCATCGAGGTCATCGAGGCGGTGAACAGCACGTTGCCCTTACCGCGCGCGATCATCCCGGGCAGGACGTGCCGAGTAAGATTGTGCGCGGCGAGAACATGGGTATCGAGCACTGTCGAGAATTCCTCGACCGCCGTGTCGACCGCGAGCTTCTTCAGATGCACGCCGGCATTGTTGACCAGGATCGAAAGCGGCCCGAGGCGTTGCTCGATCCGCCCGATCAGCGCCGGCATCTCGTCGTAGGCGGTAATATCGGCGGCTTCCCACGAGACATTCTCGCCCAGGCTTTCCGCAGCGTCGCCAAGCATCTCGGCGCGGCGGCCGACCAGCACGACCCGCGCCCCCGCTGCCACCATGCAGCGCGCGATGCCAAGCCCGAGGCCAGTGCCGCCGCCAGTGACGAGCGCGAGTTCGCCCTCCAGGCTGAACGCCTTCGCCGCGTCGAGGATGCCGCTCATAAGATGCCATACTTTTCAAAGGCGGCTGTGCTCGACAGCCCCGCCTCGATTTCCTTGCGCACCAGCTTCTCGCCGCGTGCCTTCTCCATCGCGCGCTCGATCACCTCGGCTTCGTGCTCTGCCGGGATCACCAGCACGCCATCGAGATCGCCGAACACCAGGTCGCCGGGCTTGACCAGCACCGGGCCGACTTCGATCGGGCACCGATAGTCTACCACCTTGGTGCGAACCCCGGAGTCCTGCGCAAAACGGCCGCGACTGAACACCGGCCAGTCCTGTTCGAGGACCTTGGGGGTGTCGCGGTGGAACCCGTTGATCACCGCGCCGGCGGCGCCCCGAGTTCGGGCGGTTGCAGTCAATATCTCGCCCCAATAGGCGCAGCGCATGTCGCCGCCACTGGCGAGGTAGACGTCGCCGGGCTCGAGCTGGTCGAGCGCCTCGGTGAGCTTGCCGAACGGCTGCGCCTGCGGTCCGAACACGTCGATCATCAGCACCGGCATTGCGCGGCCGATAAGCTTCATGTCGAGCGTCATCGGTTGGATCGGCTGCGGGAGGAACTGATGATAGAGGCCAAGCGTGTCGAGAATGTCGCCGACTACCGGCGTGTAGAGTTCGGCGTGAAAAAGCGAGAACAGGTCTGCGTCGTTCATTGGCTGCCTTCGTTTAGAGCAGGAGATTTAACGGTCGCTCACCGCGAGGTCGCGGCGAAGGATCACCGACATCACGCCAACTGCGATCGGGTAGGCGGTCGCGGCGGCGATAAAAAGGATCATGTAATTGTCGTGCGTGGCGTCGAGGATGCGTCCCACTGCCATCGCCACGAACATGCCCGTCACGCCGGCGGCAAAGCCGCCGATACCGACTACCGAGCTCACCGCGCGAGCCGGTAGGGTATCCGAAACAGTGGTGTAGAGGTTCGCGGAAAGCCCCTGATGGCCGGCGGCCGCAAGGCCGATGAGAACGGTCGCCGGCCAGAGGCTCGCCACCGACGAGACGAAGGCGACCGGCAATGGAAATGCAGCCATGATCAACATGGCAGCCATGCGCGCGGCCAGCGGTCGCATTCCAAGACGGATCAGCCGCGAGGATATCCAGCCGCCCAGCACGCTGCCGAGATCGGCGAGCAGGTAGATAGTGACGAGCGGCCCGATTGACCCGAGCATGTCGACGCCGAACCGCTGGTTGAGAAAGCCGGGCACCCAGTTGAGATAGAACCACCACACGGGGCTCGTCAGCAACATGCCCAGCATATAGGCCCAGGTCCCGCGATAGCGCAGCAGCGACAGCCATGATGGCTTGGCCGAATCGCCGCCTTCGTCGCCGCCTCGGATGTAAGCGAGCTCTTCGATCGAAAGCCGGCGCGCCCTTTCTGGAACTTCGTAGAGAGCAAGCCAGAAAGCGACCCAGACCAGCCCGAGTGCGCCGGCGATCACGAAGGCGGCGCGCCAGCCCGCTGCCATCACCACGAAAGGCAGCGCGATCGGCGTGACGAGGGCACCGATATTGCTGCCGGCGTTGAAGATGCCGGTCGCAAGCGCCCGCTCGCGCGGTGGGAACCATTCGCGCACCGTCTTGATCGCGGCGGGGAAGTTGCCGCCCTCGGCAAGCCCCAGCGCGCCGCGGGCCATCTTGAACCCGATCACGCTCGACATGGCGCCGTGGAGCGCCGCGCTGATGCTCCACGCGCCCACCGCCAACGGCAGCCCGCGTCGCACGCCCAGCCAGTCCATCAAGCGGCCGCCGACCAGGTAACCGATCGCATACATCAGCGAAAAAACCGCGATGATGTCGCCGTAGTCGATCTCGGACCAACCGAGCTCGTGCTCCAGCGTCGGCTTGAGCAAGCCGATGACCTGGCGATCCATGTAGCAGATGGTGGTCGAGGCAAAGAGCAGCGCGCAAATGATCCATCTGCGTCGTCCGGTGGGTGTAGTTGCGCTGGACGAGGCGACGCGCGTATCAGCAATGCTCGTCATGCGCCCTCACCCGATGAATTGGCTTTCATCCTGTAAGACAAGTTTGTAATGACTTGAATCGATAAAGCAAGGGGGTTTTGGTAGCGCGACGCGCCGGCCTCCTGGGGAAGAGACGACATGACGATCGAGACAAGCCAACCCTTGATGGATATCCGTTCCGCGCCCGAGGGCACGCGCGGCGGCGGGTTGGTCGATCGCGTCATCGATTACTTGCGCGACTATGTCGCGACCGAGCGTTTGCGGCCGGGTGAGCGCCTGCCCAGCGAGACCAAGCTCAGCGTGGCGCTCGGCGTCAGCCGCCCGGTCGTGCGCGAGGCGATGCGGATGCTGGCGGCAACCGGCCTGGTCGAGTTGGCTGCAGGCAAGCGCGCAACGATTATCGCGGTCGACGGCGAAATGATCTCGCGCGTCATCGAGAACGCGGTGCTCGTCGGACAGGCGGACGCGGCGGACATTCTGGAAATGCGGCGCGGCATCGAGATCGCCATGGTCAGCCTCGCTGCCGAGCGTCGGACGGACGAGGCGAAGGGCGAGCTTCGCGAAATCGTCGATAACATGGCCCAATGCCTCGGCGACGGCGCCCGCTACTCGCGGCTCGACCTGCAGCTACACCTGACCTTGGCGAAGGCAACGGCCAATCCGCTCTATCCCTTGCTGATCGAAGCATTCCGGCAGCTGATCGAGGCCTCGATGCTGGCGGGCATCGAGCGCTGGGAAGCGACTCCCGAGCTGCAACGGGTGCAGGACCTCCACGAGGCGATCGTCGACGCGGTGGTCGCCGGCGATCCCGACGCCGCCGCGAAGGCGATGGCACAGCATTTCGACGACGCGTTGGCCGCGATTCTCGCTCCGGCGGCGGCGAACCGCAGTTAGCATCGAGCGCATCCTTCCACGTGGGGCTGAGCAAGTGGGACCCACGCTGGACGGCATGCGCGTCGGCTGCGCTTAAGGGGTCAGACCAGCGGCACTTCGACCCAAGCCGGGTCCCTTTCCGTTTGCCGACATGGCCATAAGCCGCTATCCTGTATTACAAGTTTGGGAGGTTTCGCATGCGAATCGAAAAATTCGAAACATGGATTTGCAAGCGGCCGAAGGGGCTGTTCGACGAGGAGCGCGAGGGGAGCGCGCCGATGCCGTGGAGCTATGGCGTAGGCCGGATCGAGACCTCGGACGGTGTCGAGGGAGTCGCGACCTTTTGGGCGGCGCGCTCGGGGGCGGTGACCGACGCCTACCTGTCGGATGTGATTGCCCCGGTGATCCTCGGCAGGAGCATCCACGATCGCGAGCGAATTTGGCACGATTTCTGGAATATCGATCGCCATGGCGCATTTTTCCCGGTGTTTCTACCCGGCCCGATCGACGTTGCGTTGTGGGATGCCGCGGCGCGAACGGCCGGTCTGCCGCTGCACCGCTATCTCGGCAGCTACCGGACGAAGATGCCGGTTTATGCCAGCAGCCTTTGGTTGCCCGATATCGACGATTATGTCCGCGAGGCGCTGGCGTACAAGCAGCGCGGTTTCAAAGCTTACAAGGTGCATCCGCGCGGCCCCAGCGCAATCGACATGGAGATCCACGCCGCCGTCCGCGCGGCGGTCGGCCCCGACATGGTGCTTATGACCGATCCGGTCGCGGAATATACGCTTCCCGAAGCCATCCGGGTTGCGCGGCATCTGGAGGAACTCAATTACTATTGGTTCGAAGAGCCGTTCCGCGATTACGAGCTCGATAAATATGCAAAGCTCAGCGCGGCGGTCGATATCCCCATCGTCGGCACCGAAACCACGCGCGGCGGGCCGTGGGGCGTGGCCCAGGCAATCAAGTCCGACGCACTCGACATGGTGCGCGCCGATGTTTCGTGGAAAGGTGGGATCACCGGCACGCTGAAGGTCTGCCATCTGGCCGAAGCGCATGGCATCAATTGCGAGCTTCACACCACGACGATGGCGCCGATGGACATCGCCAACCTTCATGTCGCCTGCGCGGTACGTAATTCGGAATATTTCGAACTGTTCGTGCCGGAGGACACGTTTCAGCTTCCCATGAAACAGGGCCTCAGGGATTTCTTGGGCGAAGATGGTGAGATCAAGGTCCCCGAGGGTCCGGGCCTCGGAGTCGACATCGATTGGGATACCGTCGATGCCAATTGCGTTTCGCACAAGACTTTCAAAGCCTGAGTTCACCCGCTGGGAGGGAGACCACCGGATTAGCAAGAATGGCTCTCTCGATTCGGCGCAGCAACGACAGGCCAGTGGCCCCCGGGCAACGCCGCGGCAAGCCGGTAGCAGTCAAGCCTCGCTTCACCCGTCCGCGACGATCTCGCGATAGGAGCCGAGCGCGACAATGCGCCCGGCATCGAGCCGGACGACCAGGTCGCAGGTTCGTAGCGTCGAGACACGGTGGGCGATCGCGATGATCGTTAGGCTGCGCGACAGCCGGTCGATCGCGGCAATCACCGCGGCCTCGGTCTCATCGTCGAGCGCGCTGGTCGCCTCGTCCAACACGAGCACCGAGGCGCCCTTGTATAGCGCGCGGGCGATGCCGATCCGCTGACGCTGTCCACCCGAAAGGCGGATACCGCGCTCGCCGACCATCGCGTCGAAGCCGTCGGGCAGGCCGTCGACGAACTCGATCAGTTCGGCTCCCGCGGCGGCGGCGCTGACCCGGTCCATGTCGATTGCAGCCGGGTCACGCCCGAAGGCGATGTTGGCAGCGATCGAGCTGTCGGCGAGGAAGATCGCCTGCGGGACGTGCGCGATCTGCGCCTGCCATTCGGGCTTGGCAGTCTGATCGAGCGGCTGGCCGTCGATCCGCAGCACCCCCTCGCCCGGATCGAGCAGGCCCATGACAAGATCGGCGAGCGTGCTCTTGCCGCTGCCCGACTTGCCGATGAGCCCGATGCGCATGCCGCGGGGAATTGTCAGCGAAACATCGCGAAGCGCGGGCGCCGCCGCGTTGGGATAGCTATAGGTGACTCGGTCGAGCTCTATCTTGTCGTTGAAGGCGGGGGCGGGTGCGGACTGCGGGGCAGGCGGCCGCGGCAATTCCAACAGCCGGGCGACATCGTCGAGCGCTTTGCGGTTGCCGTAAACCTGCGACCAGCTGAAATAGATTTGCTGGAGCAGCGGCAGCAGCCGCTGCGCGCCCAGCGCGAGCGCGCCGAGCATCGGCAGCGCGGCGATCAGCCCCCCGGGCCGTCCGCTGAAATAGAGGGCGAGCAGCGCGATCAGCACGACCCCGCCGGCTTCGATGACGTAACGCGGGGCGGCGCCGATAAACTGGTTGGCGGCTTGCGCATTGCGAAATTCGCGGTCGAGCCGGTCGAACTTGGCGAGGAACAGCGCCTGCGTGTGATCGAGGAGCACGTCGCGGATGCCGCCGAGGCCCTCCTGCAAGGCCTGGACACGCGATTGCAGTGCCTCCGCGATCGTATCGGCGTTGCGATAAAGGCGCCGACGCGTTGCAACGCCTACGGCCGCGTATAGCAAGACGAAGCAAAGGCAGACGATCATCGAGGTGCCCGGATCGATTGCAATCAGTCCGGCCAGGATGAATAGCGAAACCATCGCGGCGGTGATGCCGAGCATCGCCGGCAGCAGGACATTGCCGAGCACGAATTGCACCTTGTCGATCCCGCCGATCGTCCGGCTGCTGTTCTGTGCGACGTGATAGGTATAGGGCTGGTGGAGCGTGCGATCGTAGATTTCGACGGCGAGGTCGTGTGCGACGGCGAAAACGAGCGTCTGGCTGGTACGGATCAACGTCAGTCGCACCGCCGCCGAAACTGCCGCTATGAGGACCAGCAACGCGGCAGAGACGGCGACCAGCCCCAAGCCCATGCTCTCGCCCAATCGAGCGATTAGCCCGACCGCGCCGGCGTAACGGCCGCCGCCGCCCGTGATGATGGCGAGGAACGGAAGAACCGCGCCGATCGTCGCGAGCTCAGCAAAGGCGCCGGCGATCATCAGCAAGGCGGTCCAGCCCATCTGGTGCCGCCGCGCAGTCGGCAGGTGGGCGTAGATGGCGCCCGCGGCGCTCCGTGGATTGGCAGCCGCTGGATCGATGCGATCTCGAACGCGGCGGTTCATGACGCGCGCGTCAGCACGAGGTCGATGACCTGCATCCGCGCAGCTCCCGCACTAGGATCGGCGGCGGCGATCTCGGCGCGCGCCGTGCCGCATCGTGCCCAACCGCTTAGCGCACTCCGAAAAGGCGCAGTCCCAGCGGCCGCGCGATCGAATCCAGACGCGGCGAACCAGGCATTGTAGCAGGTACAGCGTGCCAGCACGGCGAGGGTGCGGCGGACTGCGAGGGTAAAAACCTTGACGTCGGGCAAGGCAAAGGACGTCAGCTTGCTGTCCGCACCCTTGTAATACCCGTGGCCGCGTCCCGAGGGGTCGACGCCGAGCTTGGTCAGCCTTGCCCCGGCGATCGGAGACTCGCCGGCGAGCAGCGGTCTGGTCGCCTGCAGCGCGATCGTGCGGCAGACCAGTCCCGATTTGATCACGACCAGCGTCGCTCTGCCCCGCATCGCTTCCCTCAAACTCGGGCGTATCCTCCACGATCCTCCGGTCGCCAGCAAGCAGAGAAACCTGACGGTAACGGTTTGAACACTCGCACACGTCATAGCGCCGCAATGGCGTGGTTGGCAGAATGTTGGCGGCATTTCGGCATCCGGTTGCTGATCGCGGCCGTCGTTGCCTGCGGCGCCTGCAGCCCTGCCCCGTCCTTGGCGGAAACGCTGCGGCCTGGAGCGCCGCTCTGCCACGCTGTCAGCCCCCGCTCATCGTTGGACGCGGCGCTCGGCTCCTTGCGTTTCGAATGCGAAGGAAAGCCGATCGGCTATCAGTCGAAAAGCCTGTGGCTGCGTGCCGATCTGGCCCGGTTGCCGGTCGATCGTGACGATCTCGTCGTGATGGTTCACCAGACGCGGTTCGATCGGCTCGCTGTCGCCTTTTCCTACGCGGACGGCACAACCGAATGGCAGCGGGTCGAGAGCGGCGCCTTCGGATCGAACTGGCGAATGGGCGGGCAAATCGCGTTCGAGGCGCCTGTCCGCGACACGCCACTGGTCGCGATTACTATCCGGGTCGACCGGCTGGCTAGCGAACCATTGCTCCGCATACGGCTTGTCTCTCGCGGCGAAGCCGGCATGCAGTCGGGCCTGCTCTCGGCGTTGATCGGCGCGGCGCTGACGCTGCTGCTGATTGGCGCGGTGTACAATTTGTCGCTCGCCATCGCAGTTCGTCGGCAGTTCCTTGCGTGGCACGGCGCGTGGGCGGCCTGCGTCCTCACATGGGGGGTGATCTGGTCGCAGATCGACCTGCCGCTTCTGCCGGGGATCGCCGGCACCGTCTCGGCGCAGATCTGCACGCTACTTGCTTGTTTGGCAATCACGATGGCGACAGCGAGCGCCGTCACCTCGCTCGATCGCACGGTGCTTTCGCGCGGCGCTGCCAAGGCGACGCTGGCGATCGGGATTGTCGTCGGCCTGCTCGGTGTCCCGGCAGCACTGACCCGGAGCGCCGCGATCGAGTGGCTGGGCAACGTGCTGGCGATCATCGTGCTCGCCGATCTCGCGGCGGTGGTCGCGTGCCTGGTCCGCGCCTGGCGCAGGGGCAGCGCCGAGGCGCGCGAGCTGGCGATTGCATGGTCGGTGCCGATGGCGGCATTGGCCTTCACCCAGGTGGTCGATATCGGCGCCGCCTTGTGGGGCGGCGGATCGCAGGTCCTCGTCCTGTTTGCAGCCGCGTGGCAGACGCTGTGGCTTTCAATCGCGGTCACGAGAAGGCTTGCTCGCCTGCGCATCGAGCGCGATCGCGCCCTCGCCGGTGAGCTCAGGGCAAGCGAACTGGCGGGCCGGGATCCATTGACCGGCCTTCATAACCGCCGAGGTTTTATCGACCGGGTCGCCGCCTTGCTGGCCGTCGCGCGACCGGAACCGGCCCCGGTCGCGCTACTGCTCATCGACGTCGATCGATTCAAGTCGATCAATGACACATACGGCCATGAGGCCGGCGACCTGGTGTTGTGCACGATCGCGCACCGGCTGCAGCGCTGGGAGGGCGCGGCGTGCGCGGTTGGACGACATGGCGGCGAGGAGTTCGCGCTGTTGATTTGCGGTATCGGCGGCTTTGCCCTGGCCCGCTTTGCCGACGGCGTACGGCTCGCGATCGCGGCTTGCGATCACCATGACGCTATCGGCGAACGCGCAGTAACCGTCAGCATCGGCGTTGCCGAAGCCGATGCCAAAGCGGACTTCCAGCAACTCTACCGATTGGCAGACGAGGCGCTTTATGCTGCCAAGAGGGCAGGGCGAAATCGCATCGCTTTTCGCCAGTGGACAGCCGAGTCGCCGCGATCTCGCCTGGTGACTCGCAACTGACGCTGCTTCAAAAGGCCAGAACCCAAGCAAATAGCTTGCAGTCCTCAGCTTTCCGGGCCCTGGCACTTTCTCGTGTCGACGGACAAAAGAAGCAGCAGAGACGGTGAGAAATCTCTGAGCCCAATTTCGCCTGGGCCTAAAGCGCGCGGCGCTGGTCGCCCTCGCCCGCAAAGCCCAGCGTCTGGGCGACGACCGCGACCTGGGTGCGGTTTCGAACGTTCAGCTTGCGCATGAGCGCCGTCATGTGCGCCTTCACCGTGGCTTCCGCGATGCCGAGATCATAGGCGATTTGCTTGTTGAGCTGACCCGAGCGGACGCCCTGGAGGACCTTTATCTGCGTTGGCGTCAACCTGGTATTCGACCCGGTTTTGTTCCGCTCGCAAAGCTGGCTCGCTTGTGCGCCCATTGTCGACTCCTTTTTCGACCCGGCAAGACGCTTTTCCGCCTGCCTCGTTGCTGCTCGATCGATTTCGGCGCGCGGCCGAACCCGTTAAACCAGTTAGACAGATTCGCTACATCCAACGCATCCTGTCCGTCAACAACCAATTTCTCGTGGTTTTTTGTCAATATCTGTCCTACAGCTTGGACAGATTCGCCGAAATGGGCGTTGATGTTGGGAGGGAGTGGCGATGGCGTTCGAGCGGAAGGGCAAATCTGGCTGCAGCGCCGGCTCGGGGGCCTCTCGATGAGCGCCGCCGACGTACAACTGATCGTCGCCGCGCTGCTCGGCATTGGCGTGTCGATCGTGCTGATCGTGCGCGGCCGGCTGCACCCCTTCATTGCGCTCCTGTGCGGTGCTTTCATCGTGGGGCTGGGCGCCGGCTTGTCAACGACGGCAACGGCGGCCGCGGTCGAAAAGGGCGCCGGCGACATCCTTGGCAATATCGGCCTGATCGTCGCGCTAGGCTTGTCGCTTGGCGCGATGCTGCAATTATCGGGCGGCGCCGGGTCGCTGGCGCGTGCGGGGCTGCGCATGACCGGACCAGTCGGGGCGCCCTGGGCTAGCCTGGTGGTGGCTTTGGTTATTGGCTTGCCGTTGTTCTTCGAAACCGGTCTCGTGCTGCTGCTTCCGATCGTCGCCACCGCTGCGGCGAGCATGGCCGATGAGCACGGCGGCGACTATGCCCGGCTGCGGCTGATGTTGCCTGCGCTCGCCGGCCTATCAGTGATCCACGCGCTGGTGCCGCCGCATCCGGGGCCGTTAATCGCGGTCGACGCGCTGCATGCCGATCTTGGCCGCACGATCATCTATGGCATCATCGTCGCCATTCCGACCGCAATTTTGGCCGGACCGGTGCTGTCGCGCTTTGTCGCGCGTGGCGTCCCCCTGGCGCCCCCGATCGTGGAGACCCGTGCCCTGACAATGGCGCCGCCCGCGCTCGGCATCTCGCTAGCCATCGTGCTGATGCCGGTGGTGCTGATCGCAGCCGGGCAAGTGCAGGCAGTGATGCCCGCTGATCTCGCTCCCCGCTTCGCGTGGCTCGGGACCCTGTCCAATCCGGTGCTGGCGCTGCTCGCGACCAACCTTGCGGCGCTAGTGTTGCTGTTCGGGCGGCGTCTGGCCGAGGCGGAGATCCAGGCGGCGATCTGGGACGATACGCTGAAGCCCGCCGGTGCGATCCTGCTGGCGATCGGCGCAGGCGGCGCTCTCAAGCAGGTGCTGGTCACCGCCGGCCTCTCCGGCCTACTCGGCCGGCTCGCGGCTGAGAACGGGTTTTCACCGATCCTGCTCGCCTGGCTGGTCGCCGTCGCGATCCGGCTTGCGACCGGCTCGGCAACGGTCGCGACGATCACGACCGCCGGGATCATGACCGGCGTGATCGCCGCCACCGGCGCCTCGGCGGAATGGATGGTACTGGCGATCGGCTGCGGTTCGGTGTTCTTCAGCCATGTCAACGATCCCGGCTTCTGGCTGGTCAAGAGCTACGTCGGTACGTCGACGGGCAACACCTTCCGCACCTGGTCGGTGCTCGAAACCGTCGTTTCCGTCGTCGGGCTGATCTGTGTAATGATCGCCAGCAGGCTGCTGTGATGGCCGCGGGGGCAGGGGAAGATCGATGAGCGAGGGACGCCTGGCGGATCGTGCCTATTCGAACATCGTCGAGCTGATCAATGCGCAGAATCTCGTCGCCGGCGACCGACTTCCAGCCGAAGGCAAGCTGGCGACCGATTTCGGCATGTCGCGCACGGTCGTGCGCGAGGCTCTGGTGCGGCTTGCCGCCGATGGTATCACCGAAGCACGACGCGGTGCGGGCTCGTTCGTCAAGCGACGTCCGTCGGAGCGGCTCGGCGAGCACCTTCCGTTGTCGGAGCTGTCGACGACGATGGGCAGCTACGAGGTGCGCTTCGTCGTCGAATCGGAGGCCGCGCGGCTCGCCGCGATGCGTCGCTCGACTGCGCAGATGGAACTGATCGAGCAGGCCATGGCCGACCTGCGCCGAGCATTGCTGTCGACTGGCCCCGCGCACCGCGAGGATATGGCGTTGCATCGCCAGATCGCGCTGGCGACCGCGAATCCGGCGTTCGTCTCGACATTTGACCATCTGTTCGGTGACATCGACCGGATCATGCGCGCCGGCGTCGACATCTCGCGCTCGCGCCCGCCCGAGGCAATCGGCGCGATGCTGAGCGAGCATGAGATGATCGTCGATGCAATCCATGCACAGGACCCTGACGGGGCCGCCTTGGCGATGCGCTGGCACTTGTCGCAAGGCCGCAAGCGGCTGATGCCCTGAGATTTACGACCTTGGTCGCGGTGGCTGCGTAAGAACGCGCGCCTATAGTCGCCGATGGCGAAACGAAAACACGGGGAGCGGAATGCGCGTGCGGCAATCAATCAGGAGCGGATCGCGGTTTGTCGTCGTGAGCGCGGGCTTGCTGCTAGCGAGCTCCGCCCTGGCGGCGCCATCGCGCTCGGTGTTCGCAACTGCTCCCAGCGATCCCCGCGCCATCACCGCCCATGCTCCTGCCGACGGTGTTGCGGACGCGACGGCCGCGCTGCAGGCGGCGATCGACCAGGCCTATAACAATGGTGCCGGCGGTATCGTCTTCCTTCCCTCCGGCCGCTATCGGCTGACACGCACGCTCTACGTCTGGTCGGGCGTGCGGGTGCTAGGCGTCGGCTCGACGAGGCCGGTGCTTGTACTTGGCGATCATACGCCCGGGTTCCAGCAGGGCGTGGCGACGATGGTGATCTTCGCCGGCAACGGACCCGGCGGCGGCCGGTTCCCTGTCGCTTTCCCCCCGCCTGATAGTGTGCCGGCCAACCCGAAGATCGCCGATGCCAACCCCGGCACCTTTTATTCGGCGATGAGCAACGTCGATTTCGTGATCGGCAAGGACAATGCCGGCGCGATTGCATTACGCTTCCACGCCGCGCAGCACGCGTATCTCAGTCATATCGACTTTGACATCGGATCAGGCCTGGCCGGCATCTACCAGGTAGGCAACATTGCCGACGACCTACACTTCCACGGTGGCCGCTACGGCATCCTGACCGAAAAGCCTTCCCCGGCGTGGCAATTCACGCTGCTCGATTCAAGCTTCGACGGGCAGCGCGACGCCGCAATTCGCGAACACGAGGCGGGCCTCACGCTCGTCAACGTGATGATGCGCGACACGCCCGTCGGCATCGACATCGACAAGGGCTATGGCGACTGGCTGTTCGGGAAGAACGTGCGGTTCGAAAATGTCTCGAAAGCCGGCGTCGTCATCAGCAACGAAGGCACGGCCTACACGCAAGTCAACTTCGAAAATGCGCTTGCGAGCAGTACGCCGACATTTGCCCGTTTTCGCGACAGCGGCAGGACCATTGCCGGCAAGGGCGAGACTTATCGCGTCTCCGATTTCGGCTATGGCATGACGGTGCCGAGGCTCGGCCAAACGGGTCATTACGAAACGGTGATGAAGGCCGACGCGATTCCTGCAATGCCGGCGGCACAAACGCCGGCAATAAGACAGCTGCCGCCGGTTTCCGAATGGATCGATGTGACGACGCTCGGTGCGAAGGGTGACGACAAGACCGACGATACCGCGGCATTGCAGCACGCCATCGACACCCATCGCGTGCTTTATTTCCCGGCAGGTTTCTACCGCGTAACCGATACCCTGAAGCTGCGGCCCGATACCGTGCTGATCGGCCTTCATCCGAGCCTGGCACAAATTATCCTACCCGATAAGACGCCCGGCTACCAGGGCGTCGGCGCGCCGAAGGCGCTGATCGAAGCGCCCAAGGGCGGCGACAACATCGTCAGCGGCCTCGGTCTTTACACAAGCGGCATCAACGATCGCGCCACCGCGTTGCTGTGGAAGGCGGGCGAGCACTCGTTGGTCGACGACGTCAAGATCGAGGGCGGCCACGGCACTTACCTTTACGACGGTACCCGGTTCGATCCCTACAATGCCACTCACACCGGAGACGCCGATCCGGCCAAGCGCTGGGCCGCGCAATACCCCAGCATTTGGGTGACCGACGGCGGCGGGGGCACCTTCGCCGGCATCTGGAGTCCTGACACCTATGCGCAGTCGGGCTTCCGCGTCTCGTTCACTGACACGCCAGGCCATGTCTATGAGCTGTCAAACGAGCACCACGTCCGCACCGAGATCGAGCTTGATCACGCCGCCAACTGGGAATTTCTCGCGCCGCAGACCGAGGAGGAAGGCGGCGAGGGGCGCAATACCGTATCGCTGGCGATCCGCAGCTCGCACAACATCCTGATTGCCAACTATCACGGCTATCGCGTGACACGGACGGTGAAGCCGGTGCGTGCCGCCATCGAACTAGAAAACGACGGCGACATCCATTTCCGCGGCGTCCACGTCAATTCCGAGAGCGGCATCGGCATTTGCGACGAGAACGGCTGCACCACTTTCCTTCGCCTGAGCAAATTTCCCTATTCCAATTCGATCCATGATTCGCGCGGACTGGAGGTACGCGAGCACGAATTCGCCCGGCTCGACGTGCCAGCCGATTTTGTCCCGCCCCGCGCGGCGACCGGCCCGCAGCCTGTCAAGCTCGCCGGCGATTTCTGGTCGGCTTCGGGCGCGACGGTTGGACCGGACGGAACGCTCTATTTTGTCGATAATCATTTCCAGCGCATCTGGAGCTGGTCGGCCGATGCCGGGCTGAAGCTGGTCCGCGATGAGACGCTCGATCCGGTCAATCTGGCGATGGACAAGTCAGGCGAACTGATGGTGCTGTCGTCTGCGGGCAAATACGGGACGGTTTATAGCTTTAAACCGGGCACGCCGGCGACCGACGTTACCGTGCTCAAGCCGCAACCGGTCGCCGACCATCCGGGCGCCGAGACGCTGCTTCCAGGCAATTGGTGGGTCAATGGCGAGTTCAAGGACCAGCTCGATCCGAAGACCTACCAGTTCACCACGCTCGCGGAAATGTTCAGAGATTATGTAGCGCAGCCGAAGACCGAGCAATATGTCTCGCCGGATGGCAGCTTGATACTCCCGGCGTTCCGCACGTTGCACCTCGGGCCGGCAAACCATCTTGGCTTGCGCTTCTCGGACACGCTGGACGCCTACAGCCTCGTTGCGGCCAAGCCGGGCAGCCGGGTCTATCTGAGCAATGATTCAGAAGACAAAACCTACACCGGCTTGGTCGGTGCCAACGGCACTTTGACCGAGTTAAAGCCGTTTGCGGACCGTGGCGGAGAAAGTGTCGTGGCTGGCCTCGATGGGCGTGTCTATGTCGCCAATGGGCAGGTGTTCGTCTATCGGCCCGACGGTTCGGCCGCAGGCGAGATCGACGTGCCCGAGCGGCCGCTGCAACTGATCTTCGGCGGCCCGGACAAGCGAACACTGTTCATCCTGACGCACCATTCGCTTTACTCGGTGCGGCCGTAGGATAGACCGTCACTCCCGGCGAGTGATGCGACGAAGCAACCCCTGACGTGCCCGCTGCCGGGTTGCTTCGCTTCGCTGATAGTGACAGCTGGATCAGGTTCAGGGAACCGGTTTCGCCACCTCGGCATCGCCGCCAGTGAGGAAGCCCTCGTCGCCCAGCCAGTCGTCGAGGCGGTCAGGCCAGTGCTGGATGGACAGCCGCTCAGAATGGGCGGCGATGTTGAAGCCGTGTCCGATATCGGCCCACAGGTGCAGCTCGGCCGATACACCGGCATCTCGCAATTGCCGGTAGAGTGTCATCGCCGGCATTGCGCAGCAAGGATCGAGCGTGCCCGCCGTGATGAAGGCGGGCGGGGCGCCTTTTGCCGCCTTTGCCGGAATGCCGAGCGGACCGGGGTAGACCAACACCTGGAAGTCGGGTCGCCCGCTCACGTGGTCGACCGCGCCCCCGTTGACGCGCGGTGGGGTGGGATTGTCCGCGACAAGCGTCACCAGCTCGCCGCCGGCTGAAAAGCCCATCATGCCGATGCGGTTCGGATCCACGTGATACTTTGCGGCATGAGCGCGTACCCAGCGCACCGCGCGCTGCGCGTCGGCAGCAGCATCGCCCTCGATAGTGTATGTCGAGCCGGGCTCGCGCGCGAGGCGGTATTTCAGGACGAACGCGGTGATCCCGTAGCGGTTGAGGGCCTTGGCCGGGCCAACGCCCTCGTTCTGCCAGACGAGAAATTGATGCCCGCCGCCAGGAACGACGATCATGCCGATGCCATTGGCGTGGCGCGGATCGGCGGGAAATACCGTCAGTGACGGGTTCTGGACATTGTGAACGTAGCTGTTGACGATCCGCTCGGGTTCATCGCGCCGTGCCTCGGCGCCCGGCGCGCCGTTCGGCCAGATATGGATTATCTCGCGAACCGGTTCGGGCGGCGGCGTCTGTGCCGGCGCAATCGTCGTTGTGAGCGAGCAGGCGAACGAGACGATTAGCAGCGAACGGCGAGTCATCCGATTCTCCCCGGTTGTCAGGCGCTGCCGCGCAACCTGGCGGGCGCTCGATCGAGAAAGGCATAAATCTGATCGCACAATTCGCGGATCGGCGTCTCGGCATTGAGCGTCAGCGCGTGTTCGTCCTCGCCGGGACGTTCAAGCGTCTGCAGCTGGCTGTCGAGCAGGCTGCGCGGCATGTAATGACCTGGACGATCGCCCATTCGCCGCTCGAGCTCGGCAGGGCTCGCCTCGAGCAGCACGAACAGTGTCGGCGCGGCGATCGCGCCGGCGAGCCGATCTCGATAGCTATGCTTGAGCGCCGAGCAAGCAACGATCACCCGGCCGCGTGCCGCCGCGGCACTGGCTGCGGCGGCGCCAAGCGCGTCAAGCCACGGCCAGCGGTCATCGTCATCAAGCGGCTCGCCCGAGCGCATCTTCGCAACATTGGCGTCGGGATGAAAGCTGTCGCCTTCGAGGAACGGACAATGCAGCTCGGCGGCGAGCATACCGCCCAGCGTCGACTTTCCGCTGCCACTAACTCCCATGACGACGATGGCTTTGGGCGCGCCCAGGGTCATGTCGTCCGCTCGCTTCACTGGTCCGGTCTCCGATCCGTTTACCCGAAGCCGGGGGCGCAGCGGCACCCAAATCCGGCGTATCGCCATCAGCATATCCCTGTTTGGGGGGAGCCTGCCTATTACGACCTTGGTCGTGGCTGCGGTGCGCCGGGCTCGCTGATATCGCTATCCTCAATCCCGCACACGCTGCCGTCGCCGTTTTGGCAGGGCTCCGGCGGCGCGTGCGGGAGGCAGAACGAGAACGGCGGCGAGGGGTTAATGCGGGCGGCAAAGTTGCTTGGACTGGCGATCGCACTGACGCCGCTGCCCGCGCTGGCCGTGCCCAGCACGACGTCGGGGATGACCAAGATTCCCGATGATCCGAATGCCGTGGTCGTTCACGGGCAGGCGGACGGCCGCGCCGATGACACCGCGGCGATACAGGCGGCGATTGACCAAGCCCATGCCAAGACCGGTGAAGGCATCGTCTTCCTTCCCTCTGGCCGCTACCGCATCACGCGTTCGATCCTGGTGCCTCAAGGAATTCGCATCTACGGCGTCGGGCAAACGCGCCCGGTGCTGGTGCTCGCCGACAATACCCCGGGCTTCCAGCACGGCGTCTCCAACATGGTGATCTTCACCGGGGGCGATCAGTATCAGGTCGGCAAAATCCCGATGCCGGTGCCGACCGTCGTACCGCGTGACAAGCCGGTACGCGACGCCAATTCGGCAACATTCTACTCGGCGATGAGCAACGTCGACGTCGAGATCGGTGCCGGCAATCCCGCCGCGGCGGCGATCCGCTTTCACGTTGCACAACACGCTTTCCTGACCCACATGGACTTTCGCCTCGGTTCTGGGTTTGCCGGCGTTTACCAGGCCGGCAACGAGATGGAGGACGTCCACTTCCACGGTGGTCGTTACGGTATCGTCACCGAAAAGCCGTCACCTGCCTGGCAATTCACGCTGATCGATTCAAGTTTCGACGGACAGCGCGATGCGGCGATCCGCGAACACGAGGCGGGCTTGACGCTCGTCAACGTCACGATGCGCGATACCCCGGTCGGGATCGACATCGACAAGGGTTACGGCGACTGGCTGTTCGGCAAGGACGTCCGGTTCGAAAAGGTGTCGAGTGCGGGCGTCGTCATCAGCAACGAGGACAACGCCTACACCCAGGTTGGTTTCCAGAACGCGTTAGCGAGCGAGACGCCAGTTTTCGCACGCTTCCGCGACAGCGGGCGGATCGTCGCCGGCAAGGGCAAAGCCTATAGGGTCAGCGATTTCGGGTACGGAATGGAGGTGCCCCGCGTCGGACAAACCGGTCGATACGAGACCATTGCCGACATGTCACCGCTGTCCGAGCTGCCGGCACCCCGCAATCCGGCGATCCGCGCACGGCCACCGCAGGCCGAGTGGACCAATATCAAGACCCTCGGCGTCAAAGGCGATGGCGCCACCGATGACACTGCCGCGATCCAGCAAGCCGTTGACACGCATCGTGTGCTCTACTTTCCGACCGGCTTCTACCGCATCACCGATACGATCCACTTGAAACCCGATACTGTGCTGATCGGGCTGCACCCCAACCTCACTCAATTGTTCTTTCCCGATCGCTTGCCTGGCTTTCAGGGCGTCGGTGCGCCGCGGCCGATCCTGGAGGCTCCGCAGGGCGGGCACAACATCGTCACCGGCCTTGGTCTTTTTGCAGGGCGGATCAATCACCGCGCGATGGCGCTGCTTTGGAAGGCCGGCGCCGATTCACTGGTAGACGACGTCAAAATGATGGGCGGCGGCGGCACGGCAATGGCCGACGGCAAGCCGCAGGATCTCTACGCGCGCCCCGGCGGCGATCCGATCGCCAACAACTGGTGGGACGCGCAATACCCCAGCATCTGGGTCACCGATGGCGGCGGCGGGACTTTCGCCGACGTGTGGAGCCCCGACACGTTTGCGCAGGCCGGCTTCTACGTTTCGAACACTTCGACGCCCGGGCATGTCTATGAACTGTCGGCGGAGCACCATGTGCGCAACGAGATCGTGCTCGATCACGTCCGCAACTGGGAGCTCCTTGCGCCGCAGACCGAGCAGGAAGTCGCCGAAGGGATGAACTCGGTCTCGCTCGAGCTGCGCGATTCGAGCAATATTCTGATCGCAAATTATCACGGCTATCGGGTGACCCGGAACTGGCACCCCGCGCCGATGGCGGTGAAGCTCTACAACTCAAGCGACATTCATTTCCGCAATGTCCACGTCAACGCCGAGAGCGGCTTTGCCACGTGTGATACTAACGGTTGCGCCACTTACCTGCGCGCCAGCAAGTTCCCGTTCGAGGATACGATCCTCGACAAAACCAGCGGGCTGGCCGTGCGGGAGCACGAATTCGCGCGGCTCGACTTGACTGCCGATGCCCCCCGGCTGTCCGAACCAGCGCGGCCCGCCTTCCTCCCGGCCAGCTCGATGGTGCGGAAGTTGGAAGACGGGTTCTTCTCCATTTCGGGTGCGGCCGTCGACGCGGCTGGCAAGCTCTATTTCGTCGAGCATCATTTCCAGCGCATCTATAGCTGGGATGCGTCTGACGGCCTGCAGGTCGTGCGCGATACGCCCACCGATCCGGTAAATCTCGGCGTGGCAAAGTCGGGTGATATCATGGTGCTGTCGTCGCTGGGACCGACGGCGAGCGTTTACAGCTTCGATCCCAAGGACCGCGACGGCGCCCTGACGATGATCGAGCCTAGGCGGACCGCGCCCCATCCGGGCGCGACAACGCTGCTGCCGGGCAATTGGTGGGTCAATGGCGAATTCAAGGATCAGCTAAATCCTACGACCTATCGATTTACTACGCTGGGCGAAATGTTCGCGGCCGACGTAGGCAAGGCGCAACGGGACGAATATGTCTCCCCCGACGGCAGCCTCGTGCTGCCGGCATATCGGGTATTCCAGCAGGGGCCGGCGAACCATATCGGCTGGCGCTGGTCGGATTCGCTCGACACTTACGGCTTTGTCGATGCCAAGGTCGGTGCCCGCGTTTTCATCAGCAACGGGTCTGAGGACAGGACCTACAGCGCGGTGGTTGGGCAGGGCGGTAGCCTTACGGATTTGAAGCCGCTCGCCAACCGTGGCGGCGAAAGTGTCGCAGTCGGGCCTCGCGGCAATGTGTTCGTCGCCAATGGACAGGTGTTTACCTACGCGCCCGACGGCAAGCTGCTCGGCCAGATCGACGTTCCCGAGCGGCCAATCCAGCTGATCTTCGGCGGCGCCGACCACCGCACCTTGTTCATTCTCACGCACCACGCCCTCTACGCGGTGACCGTCTGATGTCGGCGCCGCGAACCATCCAGACCATAAGGGGAGGTACTATGTCCGACTTTGCTGTTCTTGCCCGTAATTCGATGTCGCGGCGCCGCGGTCTGTTGCTGTCCGGGGCGACGGCGCTGCTAACGGTGGCGCTCGCCATCCCCGCCGAGGCCCAGAGCGCCCCGCCGCAGGACCAGGCGACACCCGCTACGCTGCCGGCCAACGCCCAGGCGACAGACGCGGCCCAAGCGCCCGCCGCCGGCCCCGACATCATCGTCACCGGATCGCGCATCACTGCCTCGGGCTTCCGCGCGCCGACGCCGACGCAGGTCGTTGGCGCGGCAGACATTGCCAAGAACGCCGAACCCAACGTCTTCACGACGATCGCGCAATTGCCGTCGCTCGCCGGATCGAGCGGCGTCACCACCGGCACCAACAGCACGTCGAGCGGGCAGCAGGGCCTCAGCTCTTTTTCGCTTCGCGGTCTCGGCACGATCCGCACCTTGACGCTTCTCGACGGTCAGCGCGTGGTCGGTGCCAACGTCACCGGTGTGCCAGACATCAGCCTGTTCCCGCAGCTCCTGATCCAGCGCGTCGACGTGGTGACGGGCGGCGCCTCGGCGTCCTACGGTTCGGATGCGGTCGGCGGCGTCGTCAATTTTGTCACCGATAAGCACTTCGAGGGCTTCAAGGCCAACGTCCAGGGCGGCATCACCGACTATGGTGACGACGGCCAGTACACGATTCAGGCCGCGGCGGGTAAGGCATTCCTCGACAACCGCCTGCACGTTGAGCTCAGCGGTGAGTATGACCACGAAAACGGCGTGCCGGCCGGCGGCTTCGGCGAGGAAGCGCCTAGCGGCCGCGACTGGTATCGCACCTCGACGCTCATTAACCGCGGCGTCACCAATGATGGCTCACCGCAATATCTCTACCGCGATCACGCGCAGGCCTATCAGTACACCAAGTACGGACTGATCACCGCCGGCCCGCTGCAGGGCATCGCGTTCGATGCCAATGGCAATCCGTTTCAGTTTAACTACGGCTCCAATGGAGTGCCCGCGAAGGACGCCAAGGGGACCGTCAACGGCTGCTATATCGGCTTCTGCGTCGGTGGCGATTTGTCGGGCAATGTCGGCATCGGCACGACGCTGCAATCTTCGATTAAGCGCTGGGACGGTTACAGCCGCGTGGGCTACGACCTCGATTCCGACAATGAAATCTACGCGACCGTCAACGTTGCCCGGGTCGACACCGCCAACCAGCCCAATCCCGGCGCGGCCAAGTCTGGCCTGACGATCATGTGCGATAATCCGTATGTTCCGGATAGCATTCAGGATCAGTGCGCGGCGGACGGCATTTCAAGCTTCACTTATGGTGTAAGCAACGCGATCCTGCCGAACATCCAGGTCCATACCTCGCGCAAACAATATCGCTTCGTCGGCGGGGCCGACGGCACGTTGCACGGCTTTGGCAGCGACTGGCATTATGACCTCTATTACGAGCACGGCGAAAACATCAGCGACATCCACGTCAAGAACATCACGCTGACGCCGCGCTACAACCAGGCGATTCAAGCTATCGAGCTCAATGGCGCAATCGTCTGCGCCGACCAGGTCGCGCGGGCGAACGGTTGCCAGCCGATCAACATCATCGGCGGCGATACCCCCTCGGATGCGGCGCTTGCATATATCGAGCCTGGCAACGGGCCGTTCCAGCACACCCGTCAGACTCAGGACGTGGTCAGTGCCAACGTGTCTGGTAGTCCGCTCTCGTCATGGGCGGGGCCAATCTCGATCGCTACCGGCCTCGAATATCGCAACGAGTTCTATCATGTCACCGCCGACCCATACGGCAACGGCGTAAGCGACGAGAGCCCGTACAGCGACGCTTACCCGGCTGATCCGATCCTAAGCGAGGCCGGCAACAACTGGTACGCGGGCAACTATCACGACGGTCGCGGCAGCTATCATGTCCTTGAAAGCTATCTTGAGCTGAACATCCCGTTCCTCGATTCAAGTGCGGGCAAGGCCAATCTTAACGTCGCCGGCCGTGCGACCCATTACAGCACCTCGGGGACGGTCTATACGTGGAAGATCGGCGGCACCTGGGATACGCCGATCGATGGCGTGCGTCTGCGGGCGGTAACCTCGCGCGATATCCGCGCGCCCAACTTGTCCGAGCTCTATGCCGCGCCGATCTCGGTCAATGTCCCCAATTTCACGAACCCGTTCACCAACACTTCGGTGAACATCATGCAGAACACGGTCGGCAATCCTGATCTAAGGCCCGAGATCGCGCGTAATACCGAGGCAGGAATCGTGCTGTCGCATCCGCAATGGCTTCCGGGATTCAGCATTTCGTTCGATTATTACCGCATCAATCTCAAGCACGCGATTGCGGCGCTGTCGGCGCAGGATCAGGTCAATTACTGCCAGGAAGGCGTGACGCAGCTATGCGGCACCTTCTTCCTCGACGATCCGACCAACACGCACAATTTCGTGACGGTGCAGCCGTTCAACCTCGCGTCGATCTTCACCGACGGATTCGATATCGAGGCGAGCTATCAGCTCAGGCATCCGCTCGGCAGCTCGGGCAACCTCACGCTGCGTGCATTGGCAACCAATATCCGCAACTACATCACCAACACCGGGCTCCCCGGCGCAATCCCGGTGCAGCAAGCCGGGGTCAATTCAAGCGCGACGCCCGACTGGAAACTGCTTGGCGTCGAGACTTGGTCGACCGATCGATACAGCCTGACGCTGCAAGAACGCTGGATCTCGGACGGCGTGTTCGGCCACCAATATGTCGTCTGCAGTGCCGGCAACTGCCCCGTGTCGACCGTCAACAACCCGACGATCGATTACAACCACATGGCCGGCGCCTTCTATGTCGACGTGTCCGGCTCCTATAACATCACCCCGAAGGTCAGCGCCTTCGTGAAGGTCGACAATCTGTTCAATCGCGATCCGACGCCGTCGCCCCAGACCAATACCGGCGTCGATATCAATCCTTCGCTCTACGACACGTTAGGCCGGCTCTACCGGTTCGGCATCCGGTACAACTTCTAAAGCGCTGTGCATCCCTCCCCACTGCCCCGGCCTTAAGGCCGGGGCATTTTTGAGGGAGAGAAGCTGGCCAATTTAATATGATAAAGATAGCGCTACCTCGAACGGCCCGCTAAAAGGTTTGCGCCTTTCCAGGAGCCTCAATTTTCTAGTGGCTGGTGGCAAAAGGGGGTGAACATGAAAGCGGTAACTGCTGCAATTTTGGCCGCGCTCGCGCTTCCGGTGGGGCATATCGCCCGCGCGACCCCGGCGCAGGCACGAACGTCCAGTGCCGACAGCGGCTACCGCAACTTCAAAGTGTCGATCTACGTCACCGTCAACGACACGATCCGCCTTTCCAATCCCAAGGTATTTGCTGCCGATTTCGCCCGAGCGGCCTCGCAGCTCCATTTCGATCACGTCTATGTCGAGGCCTATCGTGATGGCACCTTCGCGACCGACGCCGAGCTCGAAACCGTCAAGAAGGAATTCGAGGCGAAAGGCGTACGCGTCTCAGGCGGCATCACGCTTGCCAAGGGCGGGCAGGGCGGCCAGTTCGGCACGTTTGATTATGATAATGCCGCCGACCGTGCCGAATGCGAGCGCGCCGTCCGGCTCGCCGCGCGACATTTCGACGAGGTGATCCTCGACGACTTCTTCTTCTTCAATTCCAAGAGCGCAGCCGACATAGCTGCCAAGGGGAAGCGCAGCTGGACCGACTACCGGCTTGATACGATGCGCGAGGTTTCGAAGGACCTGGTGCTGGGGCCGGCCAAGGAGGTCAACCCGCGCGTCTGGATGATCATCAAATATCCCAATTGGTATCCGCACTTCCAGGGGTCAGGCTACGACCTTGAGAAGCAAAGCCAGATGTTTGACGCGATCTACACGGGCACCGAGACGCGCGATCCAGAGATCACCGACCAGCTGCTTCAGCAGTACGAAAGCTACGAGATCATCCGCTACTTCGACAATATTCGGCCGGGCAAGAACCTCGGCGGCTGGATGGATACCTACTCGACACGCTCGGTTGACCGATACGCTGAACAGATTTGGGACACCGCTTTCGCCAAGGCACCCGAGATCAATCTGTTCAACTGGCACCCGATGTCCGAAGCCGCCGGCATCGATGGCGGCACCCGGCCCTGGGCAAGCACGCAGACCAGCTTCGACTGGAACGAGATCGCCGGAGACTGGCGCAAGCACCACGACACCTCACCGGGCTGGGGCCGTGCAGCCGGGGCGGCACTAGGCATTGCCGACCGCATCGTCGGTGCGCTCGGCAACCCGATCGGCATCGCCAGTTATCACCCCTACCAATCCTCGGGCGAGGATTTCCTGCACAATTACCTCGGCAATATCGGCTTCCCGATCGAACTTTATCCAACCTTCCCCAGGGACGCGCAGACGATCCTGCTCGCTGCCGACGCCGCACACGATCCTGATATTGTCGTCGAGATCGAGCAGGCGCTGAAGGCCGGCAAGACGGTGATCGTCTCCTCGGGGCTTGTCGAGAAGCTGGGCGACCGGTTCTACGATATAGCCGAATGGACGCCGACCGGAAATTCGGCGTTGATCAGTCACTATTACAACGGTTTCGGCGCCGGCAACGGGACGCTGCTCGACGATCCCGATCATCCCGATGCCCCCGTGCTGTTCCCGGAGGTGCGGTTCTACACGAACGATAGCTGGCCGATCATCCGAGGCGTCGCGCGCGACAAGGGTTTCCCGGTGATGCTGATGGATCACTACGGCAAGGGCACGATCATGATGCTCAACGTTCCGGAGAACATGGGCGACCTCTATGCTCTGCCGCAGGCCCTGCTCACGCAAATCAAGCGCTACGCCATGTCCGACTTCCCGGTGCGGATCGACGCGCCGGCAAAGGTCGCGCTATTCGCCTATGACAACGGCAGCTTCATCGTCGAGAACTACCGCGACGAGCCGGCCAAGGTGATCGTCTCGGTTGCGGGCAATGTGCCGGAGCTCGCTGCGATCGACGTCGATCAAACGCTGTTGCCGGTCGCCGATGCTATTGATACCGGCCGCACCGACTTTACGCTGACGTTGCCGGCGCACAGCTTCCGCGCGTTCAGGCGCTGAGCTTGCCCGCTGCGTCCGGCGGCTCATCCGGCTTGCTCGCTGGGTCGCGGCTGATACAGTAAGGGTCGAATTGCCGGGAGTAGCAGCGATCGCCGTCCAGCGCCGAGCATTGCTCGTACGGCATGTGCCCGTCGAGGGAATTTCCGGCTTTCGCGAGCCGGTCGAAGCTGCGGGTTATGCGATTGACCGTATCGACGTTACCAATCCCGGTTTCGCAGACACCGATTTCGTCGGTCCCGATCTCGTGATACTTATGGGCGGCCCGATGGGCGTTTATGAGACCGACCGCCATCCGTGGATCATCCATGAAATCGAACGCATGCGCGATCGGCTCGCGGCCGATCGCCCGACGCTTGGCGTTTGTCTCGGTGCACAGCTTATCGCCGCGGCGCTCGATGCCCGGGTCAATCCCGGCCCACGGCCGGAGATTGGTTTCTCCCCGATCACTCTCACTGAGGTGGGCCGGGCCGGGCCGCTGCGCCATCTCGATGGCTGTCCGGTGCTACACTGGCACGGCGATACCTTCGAGTTGCCCGTTGGTACCGAGCTGTTGGCAAGCAGCCCCTTTTATGCCCGGCAGGCGTTCCGGCGCGGCGATGCCGTGCTGGCGCTGCAATTCCACGCAGAGATGGGACTCGATCCGCGCTTTGAGAGCTGGATCGCTGACAATCTGGCGACCCTCGCGGCGATTGGGCTCACGCCGGCCGAACTGCGACGCGCATACGGCGAGCTTGGACCCGGGGCGGTTGCGGCGGGGCGACGGATGATCGCGGAATGGTTGAGCCGCCTCGGTTAGCCGAAGGCGACATGACTTCGGTCCGTTCGCGTCGAACGAAGTCGAGAAGCATGCGAGCACACTCCCCGACTTATCCTTGCTCGCATGACTAATTTCGATTTCGCTCAATGCGAGCGATAGTGAATCATTCCGATCGCAATCGCCCACTGGGCGAGCCGTCGGACTGTCGAAGAAAGAAAAATGGTGCCCAGGGGCGGGATCGAACCACCGACACTGCGATTTTCAGTCGCATGCTCTACCAACTGAGCTACCTGGGCACTCGATCGATGGCCATCGATCAAGAGAGGCGCGCTTTAGTCGCGGTCCTCGCCGCTGTCCAGCCCGTTCGCGGCATTTTCGCCCGCGGGTGCGCCGGGCAGGCGATAACCCTCGCCGAGCCATTTGAGCAAGTCACGGTCCTTGCAGCCGCGGCTGCAGAACGGCGCAAATTCGGGCACGGTGTGCTTGCCGCATATCGGGCAGGAGTCGAGCTTGGCCATGGCGGATCAGCGCTCCTCGAAAACGGTATCGACGCCGGTTCGGCGCCCAAGTTCCGCGATCCAATCCGGTCGCGAGCGAATCAGTGCGAGTTGGGCAGGTGACAGGTGCACGAGGCGCTCGCCGGGGGGCGGCGTGCGCTCGAGCCGGCGCAGGAGCGCTCGCACCGCCATGCCCTGTGGATCGTCGCGGCACATTTCGGGGAGCGACGGCCGACGGCGGCGGCGAACGATTTGGAGGAAGCCGAAGCCGTTCATCGCGGTACGCTCGAAAGGCTGCGGCAGCGTGGCGTCAATCGCCTGTGCCACCGCCTGACGCGGGCCGCGACCTTCAAGCGTCGGAAAGTCGATTCCGATAGAGCCGCCGATGCCCAGCCGGCGGATCGCCCGTGCCGCCGCCTCGGCAGCGGCAACCGCGAGGCGATCGAGCGGAGGGGCGCCGTCGACGTCGATCAGCGTCATCGCCGGGGTCAGCGACAGCCGCAGCGCACCACCGGCAAATGGGATCTCGCCGGCCGCCGCTTCTTCGATCACTTCGGACCAGCCGACAGCCTCGAGCTCGTCGGGCTCATGCGCGGGAAGTCGTCTAACGGAAAAGCCGCTCGCACTGATGCGCTCGAGCAGGTCGGGGCCGTCGCGTTCGGCGGCTGAGTGAGCCGGCACGGCTCGCGGGCGTTTTGCGCGGCCGCGTTCAGGCAGTGCCATGCGCACGATCTCGACGAGCAACGTCGCGCCCTCGCTAATACCGGCGGGCAGCGGCGCGAGCAGCGCTTCGCCGCCAACGGCCAGCGTCACCACGCCCTCACGCCCCTTCACGGTGATGTCGGTCAACCGCGCCGATAGCACCGCTCCGACGCGCGGACGATCCTCGTCGCGTTCGATCTGGGCGACGGTGATCGTTCCCTGCTCGACCAGCGCGGCGCGAGCCTCGCCGATCCCGGCCTCGTAAAGCCATTCAGCCAAGCGGCAGGCCCGAGGTTTCCAGCAGCGCCCGCGTCTCGAACAGCGGCAGCCCGACGACGCCTGAATGACTGCCCGACAGGAACCGTACAAACGCCTCGGCGCGGCCCTGAATGGCATAACCGCCGGCCTTGCCCAGCCCCTCGCCGCAGGCGACGTAACGGTTGATCTCAGCGTCACTCAGCCGCTTGAAGGCGACGATCGTGTCGGCAAGGCGGGTACGAGCGCGGCCGTTACCGTCGATGACGCACACCGCGGAAAGGCAATGGTGGCGTCGGCCCGAGAGCATCGCCAGCAGCCGGCGCTGGACGCCCTCGTCCTCGGCAGGCGGAAGTATGCGGCGTCCGAGCGCGATTGCCGTGTCGCCGGCGAGGATTACATCGCCCGCCCGGTGCGGGACGGCGCGCGCCTTGGCTTCGGCGAGCCGCAGAGCATAAGAGCGGGGCAGTTCGCCGGCGAGCGGCGTCTCGTCGATAGCGGGTGCGACGACGCGATCTGGCCTTACACCGAGCCGAGCGAGCAGCTCGCGGCGGCGCGGCGAGGTGGATGCGAGAATAAAGCTCATACCGGCGGCGCCGGCAACCGGGCGGTCGCGATCAGGCGCGCGGCGGCGGCCCGCCGCGGCCGGGCATGAAGCGATAGGTGATGCGGCCCTTTGTGAGATCATAGGGCGTCAGCTCGACGAGCACCTCATCGCCCACCAGCACGCGGATGCGGTTCTTGCGCATTTTACCGGCGGTGTGGCCAAGAATTTCGTGGTCATTCTCCAGCCGGACGCGGAACATGGCATTGGGAAGCAGCTCGACGATCTGCCCCCGCATTTCGAGAAGTTCTTCCTTGGCCAAACAAAACCCCTTGGATGAGCGCGCGTGAAAAAGCCGCGGACCCTTACTCCCGACGCGCGGAAAAGGAAAGACGGGCAGCATCGCGCGCAATCAAAGCGTGCAGCTGCTGCCACGGTGAATATAGGGGCTGGTGCGGAGGGGCGGAAGAGGCCAGGGCAATTGTGCTGCCGCGCCTATGCCTCCGTGGCATTTCCTGAAACGCTGCAATGAAGATGACATAGGCGACTTAGATTCCTGCCGCCGAACAGATTTGGCTAGCGTCAGGGTCGGCGGGCCGAGACTTCCTCGAAGCGGGGCGGCCGCCGGAGTTTTGTGCTCCATCTGGCTCGCAGTCGGCGCCCTGGTCGTGACTGTGCCGATCTGCGGGTCTTGTTCGCCCCGATGCCGAATGGAGATCACCGGATATTTCGACGCAGATATGATCGCCGTCCTCGACCGTATGAGCGCCGCTTTGGTGCGGTTGCCGCCGGCTTGGAGTAGATTGCACCGTCTAATTTTTCTGGCTCGCGCGTTATCCTATCGCCTGACGCCCCGAACCGGCTATGACCATCGATGTGAGCTGCCACCAACCCCTGCCACTCGCGCAGAGCGAAGATGAAGGGCCTGTGTGGCAGTATGTCTCGGCTTTGCTCAGCACGAACAGCATACCTACGCCAGGTATTGCTGCTCGTCCTCACAACCTCGTCAGGAGACCCCATGAAACTCGCCAGCCTCAAGCACGGCCGCGACGGCAAACTGGTTGTCGTCTCGAACGATCTCGCCTGGTATGCCGATGCCGGGCACATTGCGCCGACGCTTCAGGCTTCGCTCGACGATTGGGAGCGGCTGGCGCCTGGTTTGCGCAATCTCGCCACCGACCTTGAGCATGAGGCGATCCCGCGCGCACGGTTCCACGAACACGATGCCGCCGCGCCGCTGCCGCGCGCCTATCAATGGGCCGACGGATCGGCGTATGTGAACCACGTCGCGCTGGTGCGCCAGGCGCGGGGAGCGGAAATGCCTGAAAGCTTCTGGCGCGACCCGCTGATGTACCAGGGCGGCTCCGACGCCTTCCTTGGGCCGCGCGATCCGATCCCACTCAAGGATGATAGCTGGGGCTGCGACCTGGAGGCCGAGGTGGTCGTGGTCACCGGTGACGTGCCGCTGGGCGCGAGCCGTGAAGAGGCGCTGGCGGCGATCCGGCTGGTCGGCCTGACCAACGACGTCAGCTTGCGCGGTTTGATTCCCGGCGAGCTCGCCAAGGGCTTCGGCTTTTTCCAGTCGAAACCAGCAAGTGCCTTCTCCCCGGTGTTCGTCACCCCCGACGCGCTGGGCAACTGGTGGCGGGACGGCAAGCTTTACCGCAAACTAATGGTCGATTTGAACGGAGAGCCGTTCGGCCGCGCCGATGCGGGCGAGGACATGACCTTCGATTTCGGTACGTTGGTCGCCCATGCGGCGAAGACGCGGCGATTGGGCGCGGGAACCATCGTCGGCTCGGGCACCGTCTCCAACCGCGATAACGACGGGGGACCGGGCAAGCCGATTGCCGAAGGCGGGGTTGGCTATTCGTGCCTCGCCGAACTGCGCACGGTGGAAACTATTCGCCACGGCAAGGCGACGACGCCCTTCCTCAGGGCGGGCGATCGGGTCCGCATTTGGGCTGAGGACGATCATCATCATTCAATCTTCGGTGCTATCGAGCAAGCTGTCGAGGCGATCTGACTTCCCAGCCCGTCACCGTCACCTTGACGAGGCCTGCCGGTAGGAGCCAGTTTCGTAAAAAGTAAGCCGGGCTTTCGCGTGAATGACGACTGCTCGCCGGCGAGGTGAGCGCTTTTCTTCGGCTTGAGAGAAGGCAAAATCTGGCCGCCGATATGATTGGCATTCGATGAAGACGAGAGCGACGCGGCAGCGTTGATGAGAGCGCTACCAATTCGGTTTCCGGCTTGCTAAGGCCCGGCCGAAAAGGCGTATCGCCACGAAAGGGAGAGGAAAGATGATCGTCATTGGCAAGCGTCTCGCGACAGCGGCGCTCGCCGCGAGCACCGTGCTGGCAAGCGCGGCCTCGGCGCAGCTGTTCCGTGATCCGAAAGCGCCGGTTGCCAAGCGAGCCGCCGATCTCGTTTCTCGCCTGACGTTGTCCGAAAAGGCAGCGCAAATGCAGAACGCGGCGCCCGGTATCCCGCGGCTCGGTATTCCGCCCTACGATTACTGGAACGAGGCGCTGCACGGTGTCGCGCGGTCCGGCGAGGCGACGGTTTTTCCTCAAGCGATCGGGATGGCAGCGACGTTTGACAAGAACTTGCTCCATGCTGAAGGGCGCACGATCGCAATC
>Ga0164242_10000461_pt1 | contig 48900 bp, 47 predicted proteins | sample OricomgcompostMG_FD_108783 | JGI IMG/M metagenome (GOLD analysis project Ga0164242, IMG submission 108783) | Miracle-Growth compost microbial communities from Emeryville, California, USA - Original compost - Miracle growth compost (MG) ... | reverse complement strand
TTGCGCCACGGAGCCTTTTCGCTTCGTGGCGTGATTAAATCCACCAGATTCAATTGCGCCACGGAGCCTTTTCGCTTCGTGGCGTGATTAAATCCACCAGATTCAATTGCGCCACGGAGCCTTACTCATATTTGTGCTTATTAATTACGAGTAAATCGAGTACAAAATTAGTACGATAATTAGATTTTTCGCATCTTTTATTTAATTTCATCCTTCGTAATTCCAAAATGTCTTTCAATATTTCGGATATTTGTTCGTTTTCCACTCATACTAAAGAAGTGAATATGCGTTTTGTTTATTTTTTATTGATTCTTTTCTCGTCTTCAATTTGTTTTGGACAAGTTGGTATGCTAGACTGGAGACTTTATACGCCTGCTAATAATGCCATTGATATCGCTAATTCATCTGAAAAAGTGTATACAGCAATGACCAATGGATTGTATGAATACGATATCCAAACAGGTGAGAATTACCTTTGGACAAAAGCCAATTATTTATCTGATATTAATCTTAGTTGTATTGCTTATGACAAGGCAAGTTCTACATTAATAATAGGTTATGATAATGGAAATTTAGATTTATTACACGATAATACGATTTATAATATTCCTTCCATTTTACTTTCTTCTGTGTTGGGGGATAAAAAAATCAATCGCATCGTTCCGATTCAAAACTTTGTGTATGTAGTAGCTAGTTTTGGAATAATAAAATTAGATCCCGTAAAAAGAGAGATAAAAGACACGTATTTTCCAAATAATAAGAATAAAGCAATTTTAGATTTAACTTTATTAAACGATACGCTTTTTGCACTTACTTCTGATACAATTTATAAAGGAGCATTTAGTAATCCATTTCTTGCAGCGCCTTCTCAATGGTCTGCTGTCCAAAATATTCCTCATAATAATACAGGTTCATTTGAATTTTTATCTGGAGTAAATAACCATATTTTTTTAGGATACAATCACCCTGCTTATCAAAAAGATACTGTTTATGAGCTCATTAATGGTGTTTTCTCTCCATTAACAGGAGTTTTTGCCGATAAAGAAATTAAAAGTATTACGCTGTTGTCTTCAGGATTTCTTTTTTCTACTTCGGGTTCTGTCTTTGAATTTGATGCGAGTGGAAATCAAGTAGAGCAAATTTACAAATACGATGATGGAGAATATGTTTCACCTTCTCGAGCAATTAAAATTGGTACAGAATATTACATTGCTGATTTAAACTATGGATTAGTGAAAGCTATTAATTCTTATTCAAATCAGAAAATAGGTTTTTCGGGTCCGCTAAAAAATAATTTCTATTCCATGGATTGGGAAGGTGGCAAATTAGCTATTGCTTCTGGACAATTAGAAGGAAATCAAAATACCTATAATGTGGATGGACTTCAATTGCTTGAAGATGAAAAATGGAAAACATTTAATCGAGACAATCAACCTGTGATGCAAAATACATGGGATTTGGTTTGTACGGCAATTGATCCAAATGATAATAATCATATCATTTGTGGCTCCTATTCTCCAAAAGGAATTTTTGAAATGACAGATGGAACTAGTTTTACGGAAGCTTATGATCAAACTAATTCTCTACTCGAACTGAATACTTTGGGTAATAATTTATGTTATGTAAACAATGTTCGATTTGATGACGCCTCTAATTGCTGGGTTGGACAATCGTATGCAAATACACCTCTAAAAGTTAAATCTTCCGATGGAACGTGGTATGCTTTTGATTGTGGTTCGACTGTGAAAGCAAAACGACTTAATAATTTGCAAATTGATTTCAATGGTTTAAAATGGCTTTCTTTTTCAAATACAGGTTTACTTGCGTATGATGACAATAAAACAATTTCAGATCCTTCAGACGATAGATATAAGTTACTTACAACTGGAGAAGGATTCGGAGATCTTCCTTCAAATTCAGTTCTTTGTGCTACAGCTGATTACGATAATAAAATTTGGATAGGAACTGATTTTGGATTAGTCGTTTTATACAGTGTCGACAATATTTTCAAAACAGATGGAACCAACTACGATGCCAAAAAGATTTTGATAGAAGTAGACGGAGAAGTTGAAAGTTTACTGGGGGAAACGGTCATTAATGACATTAAAATTGACGGAGGAAATCGTAAATGGATTGCAACATCTGGCGCTGGAGTTTTATTGCTTTCTCCTGATGGAACAGAACAAATTTATCGTTTTACCGCAGAAAATAGTCCGTTGATTTCCAATACAGTTCTCGATGTTGAAATTGACGATGTTACAGGAATAGTTTATTTTGCGACAGATAAAGGGTTAATTTCTTTCCGAAGTGATGCTTCTTTCGGAGATCCTGATTATAAAGAAGTAAAAGTTTTTCCAAATCCAGTTAAGCCTAATTTCTTTGGGCCAATTACTATTCAAGGAATTGCATATAATTCAGATGTAAAAATTACCGATTTAGGTGGAAATTTAGTTTATCAAACCACTTCTAATGGTGGAACTGCCGTTTGGAATGGAAATACATTAGATGGAAAACGAGCAAAAAGTGGTGTTTATTTAATTTGGACAGCTGAAAACAAAGGAAAAGGTCGAAAAGTTGGAAAAGTGGTATTTATCAATGAAGAATAATTTTCTTGAAAAACCATGAAAACGAAAGATCAAGGAATATTACTGCGTAAAATACCGTATTCTGAAAATAGTTTAATCGTCACTTTTTTTTGTAGAAATAATGGACTGAAAAGTTTTCTATTTCAAGGAGGGAAAAAGAAAAAAGGAAACATACTTTTCCCACTTTCTATCATTGAATTTGAGTACTATTCTCGTTTAGATTCTGCTTTAGGTAAAATTTCAGATATCGCTCCAGATTTTGTTCCACAATCGAGTATTACGCATCCAATAAAATCTACATTATTATTTTTTTTCGCAGAAATACTTCAACAAACCATACGTCAGGAAGAGAAGGAAGAAGCCTTTTTTTTATTTTTAGTTGCTGAAATTCATGAGTTTGATCTTGCTCCATTTGAGGTAAATTATGCCATTTGGTTGTTATTAGAATTAACAAAATGGCTCGGAATAGAACCCGAAGCTGAGTCGCCCGAAGCCTCACATTTAGACGCTACAAATGGCCGTATTGTCGACATTCCAGAAAGTACAGAAAAACTTATTGCTACAGGTCCGCACGTCGCTTTTCTTTCTCAAATGCTTTTTTTGACAAAAGATAAAAGTTTAAGCATTCCTTCAAATGGGAAAATAAGAAAACAAGCGATGACAACATTGTTAACTTATTACAAACTTCATGTGGATGGCTTTACTTTTCCAAAATCACTTGAAGTGTTGGATGAGGTTTGGAACGGCTAAAAAATATTCACCCTGTAAATTAATTTGGTAAAGTGACCGATTTATGTAACTTTGGGAGTTTAATATAGAACGAATTTTATGTGGCAGACATTTGCACGTGTAATCATTAGAAATCGCATCGCCATCCTTATAATAATAGGGTTGTTGACAGGATTATTTCTTTGGTCAACATTAACTCAGTTGAAGTTAGATAATAAATACGGGAATACTTTACCCAAAGATTCTCCAGCACAAAGAGTATATTCTAAATTTCAGAAAGTTTTTGGAGAAGATGGCGGAACAATGGTTATCGCTATTCAATCTAATTCACTTTATACAAAAGAAAATTTTCTACATTGGAAAGCGCTCAGCGATTCAATTGCAGCAATGCCTGGTGTAAATAGAGTTATTTCAGAAGCTACATTGGTAAAACTTCAAAATGACACTGCAAATAAGACATTTGTTGCTAAACCTATTTTTACAGACCCAACATTCCAAACAAAGTCAATTCAAGATTTAAAAACGGAAATTAGAAGTAATCCATTGTATAATGGAATATTATTCAATGATTCTAGCTCGGTTTCTTTGATGATGATTTCTATCGATGAATCGTATATTTCAGATCAAAAAAAATCTAAAGTTGTTATAAACATTGAAGATTTAGCAGGAACGTATAATCAGTATTTTGGAAAAGTTCATTTTGCTGGCCTACCTCATATTCGTGTGATTATTGGTAAACGCGTTATGAGTGAAATGTATATTTTCATTGGGCTCGCAATTGCGGTAATTTCACTTATTTTATTGCTTTACTTTAGGTCAATTAGAATTGTATTAATTTGTAATCTAATCGTCGCTATCGCTGTAATCTGGTCGCTTGGCACAATAGGATTACTAGGTTATCAGCTTTCTATTTTAATGGCGTTGATTCCACCTTTAGTAATCATTATTGGAATACCCAGTTGCGTTTATTTGCTCAATAGGTTTCATCAAGAAATTTATCTACACGGAAATAAAATTAAAGCAATTTCACGCGTTATCAGTAAAACAGGAAATGCTACATTCATGGCAAGTAGCACGACAATTGTTGGTTTTTTCTGCTTTTCATTTACCAATTCTACGAAGTTAACCGAGTTTGGATTAGCCGCTTCGTTGGATATTTTACTCTTATTCTGTCTTTCAATTACCTTAATTCCGATTATTTCGTACTACTCAAAAATGCCTCAAGAAAAAGATTTAAAACATCTTGACAGCAAATTAGTTACTCGTATTCTAGACACGGTTATTAAACTTACTATTAATCATAGAAAATCCATTTATATTGGAGTAGGTGTAGTTATTTTGGTTAGTGCTTTTGGAATGACAAGAATAGAATCTACAGGAAATATTACGGGAGATTTGCCCAAAGGAGATCCAATTCTAGAAGACTTAAACTTTGTTCAAGACAATTTCAAAGGTGCTATTCCTTTCGAAGTGATGGTGAACTACAATAAAAAAGCAAAATTATTTAGCCCAACGACGCTTAGAAGAGTTGAAGAAGTTCAAGAATTATTTGGTCGAGATACATTGTTTAGTAAATCGTTGGCGATTACAGATTTCATGAAATTCATTAACATGTCTTTCTACAACAATAATCCTCAAAAATATAAGCTTATTTCAACCAGAGATCTACGTTTCTTAAAGGTCTATTTAGAGAATATGCGAAAAGATACCATGAAAATTGGCTCATTAGATTTGAAGCAATTAGTGGATACAAATAATACGATTATTCGAATTCGCATGCAGGTGAGAGATATCGGATCGTATGACATAGAAGATAAAGTTGCTGCTCTGAAAATTAAAGTAGATTCCATATTAAATCCAGATAAAAAACAACTGGAAAAATATTTTGCAAAATACGATGCTGGAAATAAAGCGTATATTGATTCGATTATTTATGGAACGCCAGAAGTGTATAATAACCTAACGGCAAGACTTTCTAAAAATGATGATAAATTGCAATATGAATTTGATTTAGATCCAGATAAAGTCAAAGTATATTTTGGGAAACCGAACTTCAAAAAAGATCTGCGCGCTTCCATAGATGAAAGTTATATGAATTTTGATATGACTGGAACAGCTGTTGTAGCTGCTGAAGGAGCCAAATTCTTAGTGTATAATTTATTCGAAAGTTTGTTTTATGCTATTTTAATTATTTGTGTGTTGATGTTAATTTTGTTCGGTTCATTCAGAATGGTGTTGATTTCGGTAATTCCTAATTTAATTCCATCGCTAGCTACGGCTGGACTTATGGGTTACCTTCATATTCCTATTAAGCCTTCAACAGTTGTTGTGTTTAGTATTGCGTTGGGCATTTCAGTAGACAATACGATTTACTTCTTATCACGCTATCGACAAGAGTTGAAACATGCTGGTTGGGATTTACGTCTTTGCGCTATAACTGCCATGAAAGATATGGGAATAAGTATGTTCTATGCTTCTACCATCTTGTTTTTCGGATTCTTTGTTTTCTCATTCTCACAATTTGGTGGAACAAAAGTGTTGGGAATTTTAGTTGGCTTTACTTTATTAGTTGACGTATTGATGAATCTATTATTAGTTCCATCTTTAGTTCAAAGTTTAAATAGACGATACTTAACAAAAGCATTTAAAGAGCCCTTATTTGATATTTTCAATGAAGATGATGATATTGAATATGATAATTTAGTTGTGGAGTCTGATGAAACAAAATCTCCACTTCCAACAAAAAATCCTGAGCAAGAATGAAAGGAATCATCTTAGCTGGAGGTTCAGGAACTCGCCTGCATCCGCTAACCTTAGCAATAAGTAAACAACTCATGCCTGTCTATGACAAGCCAATGATTTATTATCCGCTTTCTATCTTAATGAGTGTTGGAATTCGTGAAATACTTATTATTTCAACTCCACATGATTTGCCTCATTTTGAACGATTACTTGGAGATGGAAGTGCTTACGGTTGTCAATTTCATTATGAAGAACAAAAAGTTCCTAACGGATTAGCACAAGCTTTTGTAATAGGTGAAAAATTTATTGGTTCTGATAAAGTGGCACTTATTTTGGGTGATAATATCTTCTACGGAGTTGGAATGGATGAATTATTGAAAGAGAATAATGTTCCAGAAGGTGGCGTTGTCTATGCTTATCACGTTTCTGATCCAAGAAGATACGGTGTTGTAGAATTTGATGAAAATATGAATGCGGTTTCTATCGAAGAAAAACCAGAAAATCCAAAGTCAAATTACGCAGTTCCAGGATTGTATTTTTACGATAACGATGTAATAGAAATTGCTAAAAATTTAAAACCATCTGCACGTGGAGAATATGAAATTACAGATGTTAATGCAGAATACCTTCGTCGTGGAAAACTTAAAGTAGCCGTTTTAAATAGAGGTACAGCTTGGCTAGATACGGGAACTTTTGCTTCACTCATGCAAGCAGGGCAATTTGTACAAGTTATAGAAGAACGACAAGGATTAAAAATTGGTTGTATCGAAGAAATTGCTTTCTTAAATGGATTCATCTCGAAAGAGCAATTAAAAAAACTGGCTGAACCATTATTAAAAAGTGGTTACGGAACTTACCTTATGCGATTAATAAAAGACTAATGCAGCATCTTGAAACCTATCGTCAAGAAGTTGAAAATCAAATTAATCAACTTCAGCTATCGAATAATCCGCCTGAATTGTATGAACCAATTCGTTATTTATTAGCAAATGGTGGAAAGCGTATTCGCCCATTATTAAGCATGTTGTCGTGTCAACTTTTTGGAAAACCAGGACTCTCAGCGCTTCATGCTGGAGTTGCTGTAGAATTGTTTCATAATTTTACGCTAATTCATGACGATATCATGGACAAGGCTCCTTTAAGAAGAGGAAAAACAGCTGTTCACATCAAATGGAGCGAAAATAGCGCATTACTTTCTGGAGATACACTTTTTGTAGTTGCTTATAAAGAATTACTAAAACAAGAAGCTCATTTTTTATCTGCACTTATTCCTGTTTTTAGTAAAACTGCTCAAGAAGTTTGCGAAGGGCAACAAATGGATATGGATTTTGAAACGCGTGATGAGGTAAGCATTGATGAATATATAGAAATGATTCGCCTAAAAACAGCTGTATTACTTGCTGGTGCTTTAGAGATGGGAGCAATTATCGGGGATGCGAATGCTAAAAATAGAGAACATATTTATCGTTTTGGAGAACATATTGGAATTGCATTTCAATTACAAGATGATTTATTGGATGTTTATGCAGACTCTAAAACATTCGGAAAACAAGTTGGTGGTGATATCATTGCGAATAAAAAAACCTTTTTACTTTTAAAAGCCAAAGAATTATCCAACTCTGAACAAAGTGCTGCTTTTGTGAAATTGGAGCATGAAAATAATCATGAAGTAAAGGTTTCTAGGACTAAGGAACTGTTTGAACAATTAGGTGTAAAAGCTTTAGCAAAAGAAGAGATGAATCGTCATTTTCAATTATCATTGAAACATTTGTCTCAAATCGAAGTTTCAGATGAATCGAAGCAACCATTGAAGGTGTTAGCGCACATGCTAATGGACAGAGAACAGTAGAAAGATTTATTTTTCGAAAGTAGACGAAAGGAAAATAAAATTCTGGTGTGTGTGAATTGCTTTATCAAATTCAACCAAACGATTTTCAACCACAACATGAGCGGAATAATTTAGCGCATTGAAAAATTCAAAACAAAGTTGACGATTTTCATTGTCCCACAATTCTGTATAAATAACAGGTTGAGATCGTTCAATTAACTGCTTGCCGCCAAGTAATACAAAGTATTCAAAATTCTCAACATCTAGTTTTATACCTTGAACAATCATTTCTGGAAATTCACGATCCAAAGTGGAGCATTCAACTTCAATTTGTTCGCCCTCGTTCCATTCTTGGATAGAATCGTGAACGACATGGCTTAAGCCTTGCATTTTTGTTTTTCCTTGTTGAGGAAGCACCATTTTTACCTTTCCAGGTTCTTTCCCAAGGGCAATTTCGTGTAAAATGACATTGTTGAGTTTATAACGAATGATAATACGTTTCAGTGTAGCCAAATTATCAGGCATAGGTTCAAATGCATGAATAGTAGCTTTTGGAAATTTTTGCGACATGTGTACTGTCATAATTCCAATGTTTGCACCAATATCTATGAGTGAGGCTGGATTTTTCAAGAGTTTTAAAAACAAGAAAAAGTCACTTTCCTTCTTATCTTTTAAAATCGTGATTATTTTGTAATGTGCAAATAACATCAAATAGCGTCTGAAGCCAATTAACTTTTGTAAGATGTATTTGATGCTGTTTTTCACGTATTGAATTGAGTCGGCAAAACTACTATAATTATTTGATTATTTTTGGCTCATGAAAGTGAAATTGCTCTGCATAGGAAAAACAGAAAAGAAATTTTTAGTAGAAGGCGAAAAAGAATATGAAAAACGCCTTCAGAAGTATGTTTCGTTTGAAAAAATTGAAATAAACGATATTAAAAATGCTAAAAACTATAGCGAAGAGCAACTTAAGGTGAAAGAAGGAGAATTGATTCTCGATAAAGTGCAATCAACCGATTTTTTGGTATTGTTGGATGAAAGAGGAAAAATGTATTCATCATTAAAGTTTGCAGACTTTTTACAACACTGTTTTTTACGCGGAAGTAAGAATCTAATTTTTGTAGTGGGAGGACCTTATGGCTTTAGTAAAGCAGTATACGATAGGGCAAATGAAAAACTTTCTTTGTCAAGTATGACTCTGTCTCATCAAATGATACGTTTATTTTTTATCGAACAAGTTTATCGAGGCATGACTATTTTAAAAAATGAACCGTATCATCACGAATAATTATTTACCTTTTTCTGAAGATTTGCTTCCGTATGAATTTAGAAGAACATAGCTGAAAGGTGTCCACAAACACGCTTTTTGATTAGATGCTTTTAGAGCAGTATTTACCCAAGTATTACAAGTATAGAATAAGTTATAAGGACTTTTGGTTTCGTAAAATGCATCGAATTTTCCGTAACTTTTTTGTTTGATTAATCGATAGTTTCCCGATTCATCTTGTTGAAATTCATCTTGAATAAATTGCACTAATTGCTGATATTCTTGTAAACTAATTTGTAGTTTAATACACTTTTGAGTTTCATACATATCTTTATAATAGGAAGTGTGCATGGCGGAGGTTCCCAAAAAAAACAGTGATTTTAACATGGTAGATAATTTGAAATCTTTCCACGTTGGAGTTTGTAAGAAAAATGCCTTTTCTCCCCATCCAAATGCGATAAATTGATCGGTCGAATCTGCTGCTGGCGTATCTTTGTATGGAATTTTTTGACTCCAATCTATAGTTTCAGATTTTACAGGTAACACTAAATCTAAATGAACTCCATTTGAGCGCAAATAAATAGAAATATCTTTATTTTTTGATGAATGATATGGAGCTATTATTAAGGAAAGAATGAGTGAAATAGCTAAGTAAACACTAATAATTTCTATTAGTATGCCTATAATTCGTGCAATGTTTAAAATTGCGATCAAAAAATATTTTTTCACGAATCTAATATAGGAAATATCAAGGAGTTTCAGCAGCTGAAATAATTTCCATCCATTCATCTACAGATTTAGCTTGGGTAACGTCCATATCGCCTGATTTGGTGCGTCTGAGTTCAATAAGTGTTCCTAAAGAGGATAATCGTTGTCCGAAATCGTAAGCAATACTGCGAATATAGGTTCCTTTGCTGCAAACGATTCTAAATTCAATTTCAGGAAAGGATCTTGTATTTATCTCAAATTCAAAAATTTCTACAAAAGCTTGGCGCATTTTCACTTCTTTTCCGTCGCGCGCCATGTCATACGCTTTTTGACCGTCTATTTTTTTAGCAGAAAATATAGGTGGAGTTTGAAATTGCTCACCTAAAAAACCGAGACGAACTTTTTCCATTTCTGCTTCAGTGATGTGCTCTGTGGAAGCTTCTTGATTAAATTCTGTTTCTAAATCGTATGATGAAGTCGATTTTCCAAGTAGAATTTTTCCTGTATATTCTTTTTTGGTCGCTTGAAATTCTTCAATGCGTTTCGTAAATTTGCCAGTACATAAAATCAATAATCCTGTAGCGAGTGGATCAAGTGTTCCAGCATGTCCAATTTTTATCTTTTTTACACCTAATTTTTTCTTGATATTATACCGCAGTTTATTCACTACATCGAAAGACGTCCACGTTAACGGTTTGTCTACCAAAAGTATTTCTCCAGAGATAAAATCCATTAGATGAGTTGAAGATTATATCCTGAAAGAATCAATGTAAGTAGAATAATCCCCAAAACTATTCGGTAGTATCCAAAGATTTTAAATCCATGTTTAGTTAGAATCCCGATGAAAGATTTTATCGCTAAATAAGCTACGATAAACGCAACAATATTTCCTACAGCAAGTAATAACCATTCGTTGTTGGATGATTGAGTTAAGAGCTCTTTACTGTCCCACAAAGATTTTACTGTAGCAGCAAACATAGTTGGAACTGCAAGAAAAAATGAAAATTCTGCTGCTGCTTTACGTGTCAATTTTTGAGAAAGTCCACCAATAATAGAAGCTGCTGAGCGAGAAACTCCTGGAATCATAGCAATACTTTGAACTGTTCCGATAATAATTCCCGTTTTATAACTCACTTCTTCTGTTCCTTCTGTTTCATTTTTAGCAAAAAACTTATCTACGAAGAGCAAAATAATTCCACCAATGAGTAAGGAAATAGCAACAACGGTAACATTTTCTAATAAAGTATCAATGTAATCTTTACATAGAAGCCCAATGATTCCTGTTGGAATAAAAGCAACACCTAATTTGATATAAAAATTAATTCCTTGAAAAAAACGTTTGAAATAGACAACAACTACAGATAAAATAGCGCCAAATTGAATGGCTACAGTAAATAGTTTTGTAAATTCATCGGAAGCAATGCCCATGAATGACGAAGCAATGATCATGTGTCCAGTTGAAGAAACAGGCAAAAACTCCGTTAATCCTTCAATAATCGCAAGAATAATTGATTGAAAAAAAGTCATTTTTTACTTTTTCTCTTTTTTGTGTCCAGATTTCATGATTGCATACATAATCACTACATAGCCAGCAACAATTAAAATTGGAGCTATTGTGATACGAGTAGTGCTAAATAAAGATTCTTTATCGAATACATTATAGTCATGTGTTGCTCCTCCGATCATAAGGATGAATCCAAGAATATTGATTGCTAAACCAATTATTAAAAATACATAATTTTCTTTAGAAAATGCTAATTCTGATTTGTCTTTACTCATAATTTCAAGTTTAATATAAATCATCTAATTTCATTCGCAAATATTTATTGAGAGCGAATAAAGTTGCAATAACGCTGATGATAATTCCCATTACAATAATGAATGCGAATACGAAAAGTAATAACTGTATATTGATTAGTGTACTTAAATCAAGATAAAAATGATGTGTGAAGTACAAAATACCTAACAATAATGCCATTCCGAAGATTGCAGCAAATATACCTTGTAGTACAGATTGAATAATAAAGGGTTTTCTGATAAATCCAGAAGTAGCACCAACTAGCTGCATCGTTTTAATAATGAATCGTTTAGAATATAATGCGAGACGAATCGTATTGTTTATCATCGCAAAAGCAATAATTAAAAGAAGTCCAGTAATCATCAAAATCATGTAAGCAATTCTATCAAAACCTAGATTAACATCTTGAAGTGATTCTTTATTGAGGTTAAAATCAGATAATTTTCCAGCGAAAGCGGCGAACATTTTTTTCTTCAAATCATCCATTCCTTCTTCATTTGCATAATCAGATTTTGGATGAATACTGATACTTGGCGGAATTGGAATTTCACCATCAATTACTGTTAAATCAAAGCCTTGTGTAGAAATAGAATCTCCAGTAGATTCTGTGATACGTTGAAAATCTTCCCAGGCACGTTCAGAAGAAACAAACTCTACTTCTTTAATTTGAGGCCAAGAATGTAGTTCTTCAGCAATAAGTTTAATGTCTGCTTCTGGAACATCTGCAGCGAAAAATAAATCTACTTGAATTTGTTCTTTAACGCTTGTTTTGAAAGAAGATAATCCTAAAATAATAGAAAGCACAATGCCAAGCATGGTTAAAACCAAAGATATTCCAACTATTGTTGAAACATGACTGGCTTGTAATCCACGTTTGCTATATTTTTTTCCTTCCTGTGACACGAGCACGAAGTTAGAAAATCTATTTGAAAAATAGCAGATTATTTTAAACTCAATTTTTTAATTTATAACTTATTGTGAATACGTATAATGTCGTATTGCACAAAATTCAGGTTGGCATTAATTTTGGATTACTCAATTGGGTCTTTTAAAACTAAAATGATTATTTGCTTTTTTAAGGCTAACTACCAAAACAAACCCTCGTTCTTTTGAATGAGGGTCTGTTGATTTATAGAGGCATCAAACCAATCTCTAATTATTTTGGATATAGATTTTTATTGAATCCACAAGAATGATTACTTTTGCCTAACAATCAATTTTACTAGAATATTTTAAGATGGATAATACTGAATTAGGAACTGTAGAACACCAAATAGATGCAAATGGTATTGCAACAATTGAGTTTTTTCACCCCATGTCAAACTCTTTGCCCGGAAAAATGCTTTCAAAGTTAACGGATACGATTACTCAATTAGGGAAAGACGATAAGGTAAAAGTGATTATTCTAAAATCTTCAGGTGAACGCGCTTTTTGTGGCGGAGCAAGTTTTGACGAACTTATTTCTATTCAGGATTTAGAAACTGGAAAAGTATTCTTTTCAGGTTTTGCAAATGTTATCAATGCTTGTCGTAAAGCTCCAAAATTTATTATCGGTCGTGTTCAAGGAAAAGCAGTTGGCGGAGGGGTTGGTTTAGCTTCTGCTGTTGACTATTGTTTTGGAACGCGTTATGCAGAAGTAAAATTAAGTGAATTAGCCGTAGGAATTGGGCCTTTTGTAGTTGGACCAGCTGTTCAACGAAAAATCGGACTTTCTGCGATGACACAATTAGCAATTAATGCAACGGAATGGCGCTCGGCAACTTGGGCTAGAGAAGAAGGTTTATATACAGATATATTTGACACAGCTTTAGAAATGGATGAAGCAATTAATACGCTAGCAATGCAACTTGCCAAGTCAAATCCAGAAGCGATGAAAATGTTAAAAACAACTTTTTGGGCTGGAACAGAAGATTGGGACATTTTGCTTCTTGAGCGCGCAGCTATGAGCGGAAAACTAGTGCTTTCTGACTTCACGGTGAATGCAATTCGTTCATTTAAAAGCAAATAGAAAACCTTAATTATTCTAATACGTATTTATTTTATTACTATTAATCAACAGATAATTCTTGTTGATTAGCTAACGTTACCTCAAAAAATATGTACGTTTAAAGAATAGTTTTTAACATTCTTTTTTTGATAGAATTCCAATAATAGCTCAAAAGCCCGTCGTTATTGTGAAATAGAAGTCTCAAATCATTGTTTTGCATTTTTTTATAAACAGAGCACATTTGTTTTGACGAAATAAATTTGCTGTATATCGATTAATCGCCTATCTTTGTCGTTAAATTAATAACTTAAACTTTTTAGTATGAAAAAAACAATTTTAAGCCTAATGGCATTTAGTGTTGTTGCAATGACAATTGTTGGATGTAAAAAAGACAAAGATGAAGCTGTCGCTTCAACAACTGGTACTGCTACAGTAGAAGGTTATGTTAAAGCAAATTTGAATATGCGTAACGATACTTTGCCAGACGGAACACCAATGGTTATGAGAGAAGGAATTCCAACTTCTGTAATATTGACATTTGTGATTGATTCTTATGATCTTGAAAAAAATCCAGATCCAATGTACACGTATGATATGATCAAAAAAACTACTTCAGTTGATGGTTCTGGTCATTATTCAATTTCACTTCCTACACCAATGAGTTCAAACACAATTAATGGTGAAATGAACATCAGTGATTTTGATTACAAACCAATTATTACTTCTTCTGCAAATACAGATTCAGCTGCTGCAAGACAAGTTTATACTGCGCCTGCACAAGGATTTAGTATTTATAATGGAGGAACTACAATCGTAGACTATAACTATTAGTCGTTGTCTTAGATTAAATAAAATTAAAATACTATGAGAAAAATAACTCTAGGAATAATGGTTTGCCTTTTCTTGGCTGCTAGTGTTAATGGACAAGAAGAGCCGTTAACAAATAAAAAAGGACGTGTCATTTTACCAGAAAAGGGAGATTTTGCCCTTGGATTTAACGCAGTTCCCGTACTTACTTTTATGGGAAATATGTTTAATGGTAATTTGAATAATATCAGTATGGGGCAAAATAAATTTGCTTCTTACTTTGGACAAAATACCATCTTTGGAAAATATTTCCTTTCTTCAAAAAACGCAATTCGCGTTGATTTTAGAGTAGGAATCCATACGGGAAATTTCAAAAGTGATGTTGCTAATGATTATGCAAATTCTGCAGACTCAATGGTAGTTGACAAAGTGAATTTACGCAATCAAAACTACACGATTGGTGCTGGTTATGAGTGGCGTTTAGGAAAAGGTCGTCTTCAAGGTGTTGTAGGTGGTGAATTGTTTTACACATTTGCATCTGCTACAAAAGCGAGATATGAATATGGTAATGCTTTTTCTGACGGAAATGCTGCACCATCATCTACTACTTGGGATAATTTTGGTAATATCATCGCAACAGGAGCATTAGGTGAGCGTTCAACAATCATGAAAGGTGGAAACACTTGGGGAGTTGGAGCACGTGTTTTTGCTGGAGTCGAATTCTTTATCGCTCCAAAAATTTCTATTGGTGCTGAGTTTGGATGGTCTTTAGGCTATTCTCAAACTGGAAAAGCAACAAAAGGATTTGAATCTTGGGATGCTGTAAACAATGTTGTTTCTACAAGACAGAGAACTGTTTCTGGAAGCAACCGTTTTGATGCTGACACAGACAATTTTAATGGTGCATTATATTTTATGTTCCACTTTAGATAATTGGTTTAATAGTTTAATAAATGGGAAAGTCCAACAGATTCTGTTGGACTTTTTTAATGCTTAATTTTTAGAATTATTTCTTAGGAAGACTATCTAAGTATTCATTATGCTTTTCCATTCGTTGTCGCATATAACGACGAATAAACCATGTAAATAAAGCTAGAAGTCCAAATATATAATAGAATGCCCAACGGCTGAAACTATCTGTAAAACATTTATAGGTTACTAGAATTATAACAAGAATGGCTATAATGAGCCAAAATCTTTCCATAAATTTATTGTACGCTTTCATAAGTTTAATTTTTAATTTCTTTTTTACCTGTTGGATATTTTATACTAAAGACAGTAAAAGTTTGATTTGCAACAATTCCTTTCCCAAATAGTATGGCATCTTCTGTTTTAACAATAACCGCCTTATCTGAATAAACACTGTCTTTTTTCCAATACAATTCTTCCGTTTCAAGTTGCTGTTTAGCGGCTATATTTTTTAATACAACACTATCTCTAACAAACATTTCTCCTGTACTTTCATTTCTTTCACCATAATATGCAGTTAAAACAGCTTCAGTTTCTCCTTCTTCATTAAAAAAAGTAAGTTCTAAACCATCTTTTAAGTAAGTTATTGGCGTTGGAAGATGAATAGTTTCCATTAGAGTTGCTTTTAATGTGATCTTTACTAATCCCGAATCGGTGCTAACTGTTTGAAGTCCTGTTGCTGTTTCATCTGGAAAGTTGTCGCTTGCTGTTACTTTACGAATATCATCTAAATCATTTGAACAAGCAAATAAAAAAGTTAAACCTACTAATAAAACGAGCCATTTCATAAGGCAGTGAGCTTAGTCGTATTTATATTTTCTAAACCATCTATCACTTCCTGGTGAAAGCACAATGCCTAGTTGTACACCTACGAATTTTTCTTGAATTGAATTCGGACCTTTAACGCCTTGTTGTCCTAATGTTACACCAAAATTAATGGATGAAGAAGCATTTCTGATGGGAATAGGGAAGCCCATTCCAAAAGTTACTCCCATATTCTGTGTTTGCTTTGTATTAATTGGACTAGGTAACATTCCATATCGGAATCCAATACGATAATTTACCTTAGACATGTATTTGATGTTAGGCTTTGAATCTGTAAAATAATGATGGGGTGTAAAATCTATACCAAAACGTATATATTGTGCATTTGAAAGCCTAGCTGTATCTGAATTAACAGAAGCGAAGTTAAGCGAATAATTAGACCATGACATGAGTTCATAATCAAGTGAGAAGCGTAGTCTGTAATGTAATATCCCATGTTGTAGAGAATCTTCTCTTCCTTTCATTTCCCATGTAAATCCAACACCTAATCGCTGTGGAATTGTGATAGTTCCTTTGTCATCACCTACATAATACATCGTGTCTACTGACCCTGGGCCATTATTCACTCCATAAACTCCTGCAAAACGATATAAGTAATCCGTTTTTGTTGCATTCCATTTCATTTGTGGCTGATAAACTGCTCCAACAGAAAAAGCTCTTGTTTCTGAAAAAGCAAAACGATACTGAGCTCCTACTTTTAAGTTAAAAGCCCTAACTCTATATGAATTTTCATCTGATGCATTAAATAAGCTTGTTGTATTTGTAAATTCAATGACGCGAATTTTATTCAGTGATCCAAAATTAAATGCACCTTCAATTCCAAATGATAAAAAATGACGCTCATTTTTTATAGGTGCAACTGAAAATCCTAAATACGCTTGTTGTATTTGTCCATTACCTAAATAAGAATATTTAATAGAATCTCCTTGTAAATCTTCATATTGGTGAAAATTATAACCGCGTTTTAATACGGGACGCATTCCAAAGGCTAGTCCAAATCGTTTTGCAAATGGGATAGCAATATTGATTTCACTGATATATATGGCACGAGCGTTTCCTTTTTCATTTTGTGATGCATACGAAGAAAATTGACCATTTAGTCCAAAAGAGAAAAGAGGCATTCCTTTTCCTAAATAGCTATAAGAAGCAGGGTTATAATCATTTGAGAATGCTGAATCTACCGAACTAATGCGTGCTCCACCCATTCCTCCATAAACCCCATTCGAAGACTCTTCCCAAAGACCAATTCCTCTACTTGAGTAGGGCGAACTAGTAGATGTTTGAGCAACAGCAACAATGGGTAATGACAAGAATAGTGTAAACCAAATTAAGTATCCCTTTTTAAACATTCGCTTCAAGCATTAATTTTAGTCCTAACAAGGTTAGATTTTCGTGTGCAAAGATGTCATTTTTTCTCGCCAAATCAAACATTTTCGCATCTCCACCTGTTAGAATGATGAATAAATCAGTAAATTCTTCTTGATAACGTTGAATAAAATGAAAAATTTCACTTTCCATTCCATTAATCACTCCCGAAAGAATAGATTCATTTGTTGTAGTGCCAATAAGTGTTGTTTTCTCCCATTTTTCTATCAAGGGTAATTTTTCAGTATAATCATTGAGTGATTTAAATCGAAGTCTTAATCCAGGGCTTATTGAACCACCTAGATATGAATTGTTTAGATTCACAATATCAAATTTTAGACACGTTCCAATATCAATAATGAGTGTGTTACTATTAGGATGTAAGAAGTTTGCAGCAACAGCATTGGCAAGTCTATCCATACCTAAAGAACTAGGTGTTTTATAAGAAATATCTATAGGTATTTTAATGGAAGAACTTGCTAAAATTGCTTCGGGCAAAAGATTGATAACTTTTTTTGTTAAATTTCCATCACCAACAGAGCTTATTATAGAAAAAACAAAGGAGTTATTTTTAATAAAATAACTTAGCTCTTCGATATTTTTTAATGTATTATGCAATTCATTGTCAATGAAATAAGCTGCTTTCAAGTTTGTATTCCCAATATCAACAACTAAGAATGATTTTTCCATAGGAGCAAAGATACAGTAAGATTTCTCAAAAAAAAGCAAAGAAGGATGTGTAAGAATGAATTTATTTATATATTTGCCCCTCTCAAATGAGCAAGGTGATGTAGCTCAGTCGGTAGAGCAAAGGACTGAAAATCCTTGTGTCGGCGGTTCGATTCCGTCCATCACCACAAAAAAAAGCGAGCAGTTATGCTCGCTTTTTTTATTTTATATAATTGATTTCTTAATGCGAAGAATTTTATTTTAAAGTAAAGCTATCTTTTCCAATTACAGCTCCATCTGCATATAGTTTTACGATATAGTTACCTTTAACTAAATCAGCTCCATTTGTATCATAATAAACACACACATCAATACTTTGATTTTGATAATCGATTTCTTTTTTATCAGAGTAAAGAATATTTGCACCATCAATATTGATTACGTTGCTAGAACGTTGGTACAATACTTTTCCGTCAGGAGTAATTACTTGTAAGTAAATATTTTTAGAACCTGATTGCGCAATTGCATTTTCTCCAATCGTAAAACATGAACGAATTTTAGCAACTTTTCCTGCGCTTTCATTTTCTTTTAGCGATCCATCTAACTTATATTTCATTCCAGAAGTGTAGATGTTGAAAGCATTTAATCTAGCTCCAGCAGCCACTTTAGACTCTAGTTTCGTTGTTTTTTCTTTCAACTCATCTCTTTCTGAGCTTACGTTTGTAAGTGTTTTGTTTGTGGTTTCCAAATCAGTACGTAAACCAACATTCAAGGTATTCAACGAATCAATTTGTTGGATATATCCTTTCATGATTTTACGCAAAGTCTCCGTCTCTTTCTTGTATTTATAGATTTGACGTGCACTACTTTTTTTGTTGTTATCAAGCTCTTGAAGCAACGAAGTTATTTTATCTTTTTGAAGTTGTATACTATCTTTATTTGCATTGTTTTTAAGCAATTGATCGTCATACATTTCAAGCATACTTCTCAAGTCTTCTTTGATATTTCCTTTTTCAGAACCAACATATTGTCCCATCATATCTTCCATTCCAGCCATGTCTGACTCTAATGAAGCTTTTTCAATTGAACATTGGTTCAAGTTTTTATTCTTGTTGGCGATTAGAAGGCCTAGCGCTCCTAATGCTGCAATTAGAAGAATGATGATAAAAACATACATACCATCTTTTTTCTTTGATTCTGGTTTTAAATCTTGTGTTTCTGACATAATGTAAAATATTGAAAATTAAGTTAAAATTAGGTTTTTTATTAATACTATTTGATTTACTTAAGAAAAATTAACGTTAGTCGGATAACTTTCCTTTTAGGTTTTTCATAAATTTTGATGCATAAACGAAATCTAGGATTTCTTTATTATCTGTGTTTAATATTTCTTTTTTGGTTCCTTCCCACCAATTTTTTCCTTCATTGATAAAAAGAATATGGTCTCCAATTTCTATCACAGAATTCATGTCATGGGTAATTACAACAGTAGTCATATTGAACTCATACGTGATTTCTTGGATGAGGTTATCTATCACAATAGATGTTTTTGGATCTAATCCTGAATTAGGTTCATCGCAAAATAAATATTTGGGTTGCATAGAAATAGCACGGGCAATTGCGACCCGCTTTTGCATTCCTCCACTACATTCAGCAGGAAGTAGATTGTTTTTTCCGACAAGGTTTACGCGATTGAGACAAAAATTGGCTCTTTCTTGCATTTCCTTTTTCGACATTTTGGTAAACATAGATAAAGGGAACATTACATTCTCTTCAACGGTCATCGAATCAAATAAAGCAGAGCCTTGAAATAACATTCCAATTTCTTTACGAATTGTTTTTCGTTCATTACGGCTCATCAATGAAAAGTTTTGGTCATTGTATAAGATGTCTCCAGAATCAACTTCATGAAGCCCAACGATACATTTTGCTAAAACAGATTTTCCTTGCCCACTTTGCCCAATAATAAGATTCACTCGACCTTGTTCAAAGGTTGTAGAGATATCTTTCAAAACTTTTACGCCGTTAAATGACTTTGATATATTGTTTACTTTTATCATAATCAGACTAACATTATTTGTGTTAGAACAAAGTTTGTTAATAAAATGGCAATACTACTATAAACAACTGCTTTTGTACTGGAAGCTCCAACATCTAATGCACCTCCTTTTACATAATAGCCATAAAATGAAGAGATTGTGGTAATAAGAAAGGCAAAAAAGAATGTTTTTACCAAACCATAAGTTACGTCCGATGCATGAAAATAATAACGTAATCCTTTTACATAATCCGATTGCGAACACAATCCAGATTGAATACCAGCTAGTAAACCACCTACTAAACTCAACATCATTGAGTAAATAATTAGTATAGGAAACGATAAAAAAGAAGCAATAATTTTTGGCAACACTAAAAATCCAAGAGAATTAACTCCCATAATTTCAAGCGCATCAATTTGTTCTGTAACACGCATTGTACCAATTTCAGATGCGATATTTGATCCAATTTTCCCCGCAAGAATTAACGAGATAATCGTAGGAGAAAATTCTAAGATTGTGGATTGACGTGTAATAAAACCAATTGTTTCTACTGGGAGCAAAGGTGTATCCATATTCGCTGCAGTTTGCAACGTTATAACAGCGCCCATAAATACAGAAAGCAAAGAAACGATAGGAATTGAATTTAATCCAATAATCTCTATTTCATCAAATATCCGATTCTTGTATATCTTAAATTTTTCAGGCCTCGAAAAAACATAGCGAAGCATGATAAAATATTTTCCTATGTTGTTAATCATTCCCATTTATCTTGGCTAATTTATAGGTTTCTTTTTTATTCGAAGTGTTTTTTTGCAAAACTCTTTTCTTTTTTCGAATTGTGACAAAGATAAAAACTAATTTTGCTTAACAAATGTCAATTCAAAAAATCAAAATAAAAGAACAATTAATTAAGTTTCTTCCAGAGGAAGGAATCGATCAAGTTGTTGATTTGATAAGTAAACACAAGGTAAAGTTTAAAGTTTCTAAACCTCGTTTGACAAAACTAGGCGATTATCGTTCGCCCAATTTAGATGGTTATCATCGCATTACGGTGAATGGAAACTTAAATAAATATGCATTTTTCCTAACGAGTATACATGAATTTGCTCATTTAGAAAATCAATTAGTTCATGGAAATAGAGTTGCTGCTCATGGAAAAGAATGGAAATCAATTTTTTCTACGCTATTAAAAGAAGGAAAAGTAGACGTGTGGTTTCCAGATGATATTAAAAAGTCAATTACGCGTTATATTAAAAATCCAAAAGCATCTTCTTGCGGAGATCACGATTTATTTCAAGCACTTCGTAAATACGATAAACGAGCATCAGCACCATTACTAAAAGAATTGGAGCATGGAGCTCATTTTGTACTTCAAGATCGCGTATTTCAAAAAGGAGAAATGCTAAGAAAAAGAGTGAAGTGTAAGGAAATTCAATCGGGAAAGTTATATTTGGTGAATGCAATTGCAGAAGTGGTGTTAATTTCTAAAGAAAAATGAAGAATAATTATTGTGTGATAATGGCAGGAGGAATAGGAAGTCGATTTTGGCCTCTTTCTACTTCTTCTCGTCCAAAACAATTTCTAGACGTATTAGGAATGGGGAAGTCATTGATTAGAATGACGTATGAAAGAATGCTGTTGATTGCTCCTTCTGAGAATATTTTTGTGGTAACCAACACACAATACATAGATTTAGTAAAAGTGCAAATTCCAGAGTTAAGCGACAATCAAATCATGGCAGAACCTTTACGAAAGAATACAGCGCCCTGTATTGCTTATGCGGCGGCTAAAATTCATAAATTAAATCCAAATGCAAATCTTGTTGTCGCTCCATCAGATCACTTGATTTTGCAAGATGCTAAATTTGAGCGAATTACAAATATCGCGCTAGAGCAAGCAGAAAAAGAAGATTGTTTAGTTACTTTAGGAATAAAACCTTCAAGAGCAGATACAGGATATGGATATATTCAATTTTTTGAAAGTGGAGACATCATTGCTGGCGCTATTTGTGACGTGAAACAATTTACAGAAAAACCAAATAAAGAACTTGCAGAGCTATTTTTAAAGAGCGGAGATTATTATTGGAATTCTGGAATTTTTGTTTGGAAAACAAGTTCTATCATCAATGCGCTTCAGAAATTTAGAGCAGATTTATACGATCTTTTTGTAGCAGATAGTTCAGCTTATTTTACCGATAAAGAAGAAAAATTCGTTGCTCATTGTTTCGAAGTGTGTGAAGACATTTCTATCGATTTTGCCGTGATGGAAAATGCTAAAAATGTAAAATTGGTTTTGGCAGATTTCGATTGGTCAGATTTAGGCACTTGGGGTTCACTTTATACGCACATGGACAAGGATGTATATGGAAATGCAATTATAGAAGGAAATGTTCGAATGATAGATTCTCATAACTGCATTGTAAATCTTCCACCCGATAAATTAGCATTAATTCAAGGGCTTAACAACCATATTATTGTAGAATCAGATAATGTACTTTTAATTCTGAATCAAAATGACGAGCAAAAGCTAAAAGATTATATCAAACCTTTGAAAGAAGATTTTCCTGAATTTTTTTAATCGAAAGAAATGGAAAACAATATTCCTAAAGCATTCTTGTCCGATGCTACGAGTGAAGAACTTCGTAATTGCGTAATGTGTGATATGGATGTGTATGAACATCAAATTCCGTATGCTATCGAAAAATCATTTAAAAGATTAGAAAACGATCAACAAGTAACTTTATATGAAATGTTGATTTGTGAACCTTGTGCATTAAAAATGAATGAAAAGATGTCTGTTCACTCACGCCAAATGATTATTGATTTATTTAATAAGCATAAAATTCAAGAAAAGAGAATTGCACTTAGCCAAGAAGACTGGGAAGAAAAATGGGACAAAACCTGCATGTTTACTGGAAATGAAACTAAAAATGCAAAAGAATACAATATAATAGGACATTTTATAGGTGGAAAAGTCCTTCCAGGAAATCCACCTTTTATAATAGGAGAAGAAATACTTGCTTCTTTACAAGAAAACTTATCGCTCGAAACAAAAGAAGAATTGGATAATTTCCGTGATGAGTTTCTCGGACCAGAAGATCCAACCTTACGTATTTTATTACAAGACGCTACGTTTGTGTTAGTTTAACTTAATAGTTGACTATCGTTAAAGTATAAGAACCGTCAAACATTGCTTTGTATCCACGTAAACCATATTCTGCTGGACCGTGATATACAGAGCCATCTGTTAATAGAAACTGCGAATCTCCACAAGGATCATTTAATATTAAGAAGTTACTAGAATCGGGAACTATTCCATCACACTTCAGTCCATCATCAACAGTTGATTGTCTATCAAACGCGACAAAATTACTTGTTGATTGTCTATATATAATAATGCCTTTCGAACCTCCTTCAGCATAAGCCCAACCTCCAATTCCTTGCAAGCCAGAATAACTTGGTAAATTAATGTTGATTGTTAAATTTACAGGTACATAAGGAACATTGTGTGTAGTTTTTTTCTTGTTACAAGAAAATAATGTACAAATCAATATAATTTGTAAACTCAAGTTAATATAGTTAATTTTCCAATTTTTCATGATGAGAAAAACGTTGATGTATAGCTTAATATTGTTTGGGATTATTTTCTCACCACCTTTATTTGGTCAAAAAAAACCTCACAAGCCCAAAGATACTCAAAAGAAAGAAAAAAGGAAACCGAAAGAAAAAAAACCGGTTAACGAGGCGAAAACAAAAAAAATGTATGAAAAAGCGAAAAGAAAACATTTGCTAAGTATACAAACAAAAGATGTTCAAAAGCGCCTGAAAAAGCAGCGAAAAGCAATGAAGAAGCGCGATAGACCCAACCGTCGCAAAAGGTATGTCAAGCGTTAGACATGTATAAAACTCATTAAATTATCATTTTTTTATCTTTTCTAGGTAATTATTTTGAAGTACGTTTGTATTGTAGAAGTGAAATATAATTTTTCTCAATTTTTCAAAAAAAAGGTTAAATAAATTATATTTTTCTATATTTACCGACTTTGATAAAAAACAAATAGTTCAAAATTAAACTTTGATTATGTTACGAAAAATCAACTTGTTGCTTGTAAGTGTATTATTATCAGCCATTTCTGCCTTTGGACAGGCTGGTTTTGGATCCGTACAAGGAGTGGTAACAGACGGACAATCGGGAGATCCACTTCCATTTGCAGTAGTAGTAGTATTCCAAAATGGTATACAAAAAGGAAATGCTCAAACAGATTTCGACGGGAAATTTCAAATTTCTTCTCTTGATCCAGGGGTATATGATGTAATCGTCAATATGGTTAATTATGCGAAATCTACGACTTCAGGTGTTGTTGTAAATAATAATACGATTACATTTTTGAATAATATTAAAATGAGTAATAATCTCTTAAATGTAGTTACCGTTAAATATGAAGCTCCAATTGTTAAGAAAGATGGTGGTTCATCTGGAGAAACTATTTCTAGAGAGGATATCAAAACAATGGCTGTTCGGTCTGCGTCTGAAATTGCAGGAACAGTAGCTGGAGTTTACAATGACCCTAATGGAGGCGTGAGTGTTCGTGGTGCTCGTGCGGGAGATAATTCTACCTATTATTATATAGATGGAATTAAAGTTCGTGGTTCATCAAACTTGCCAAAAGCAGCAATTGAAGAGGTCAACGTTATCACAGGTGGTGTACCAGCTAATTATGGTGACGTTACTGGAGGGGTAATCTCTATTACAACTCGTGGACCTTCATCTACTTATTATGGTTCTGTTGAGGGGGTTACTTCTGGTTTTTATTTCAAAGGAAAAGATAAAAATGGATACGACGGAAAATCTATTGGGTTAGATAAGTTTGGTTACAATCTTGTCGAAGGTATGATTTCTGGTCCACTTTTAATGAAAAAAGAAAAAGATTCAGTTACAGGAGAGGTTAAAAAGACAAAACCAATTTTAGGGTTTTTCTTGTCAGCTAACTACACCGATCAATTAGATCCTCGTCCAGTTAAAAATGGAACATATCGTATTACAAAAGATTCTAGAGATGCATTATTAGCAAGTCCATTGCGCCCAACAGGAACAGGTCTTGGCACATATTATAATTCAAATTTCTTGCAAGCAAGTGATTTTGAAAAAACAGCATATAGAATGAATGCTCGTAGTAGAAATGCATCTGCTTCAGCTAAGATTGATGTTGCAGCTGGTAAAAATATTAGTTTGTCTTTTGGTGGTTCTATGAACTGGTCGAAAGGGAGTTCTTATGATTATAGTAACTCCTTATTAAACTTTACCAATTTTGGACAAACTACAGGTATAGACTGGAGGGTTTATGGTAAGTTTACACAACGTTTTATTCCTAAACAAGTAGAAGGTAGTTCAACAAAATTGAAATCGGCATCTTATACGATTATGGTCGATTATTCTCGTTCAACTTCAAAAACGGAAGACCCTACGCATAAAGATAAGTTATTTAATTATGGATATGTTGGTAATTTTAAAACATTAAGAAGACCAACGTATGCTTTGAATGCTGCAAAAGATTCACTTATCCATAATGGATTTAAAGATTATATTGTTGAATTTACACCGTCTGATGTGAACACTGCATTTGCTGCTGTTACTAGTCAATACTATAATATTTATGATGGTTCTCCTGTAGGTCACTATGAAAATTTATTTCAAATCCAACAAGGAAATGGATTAAGAAATGGTGACGTTCCTGATGATGTATATGGTATTTGGGGTAATTTAGGAACGCCATTTAATTATTATGGTAAGTCGGATAATGCTCAATTCCGTGTTACTGGTTCTGGATCCGTAAATATTGGAAACCATAGAATTTCATTAGGATTTGAGTTTGAGCAACGTACTGATAGAGGTTTTGTTGCTGGATCTCCAATTGGATTATGGACAATTGCTCGTCAATACTTAAATAGTCATATAACTGAGTTAGACAAATCAAAACCAACGTATGATCAATACGGTTCTTTCCATCAAGTTACTTATGACCGTTTAAATTCTGGTTATGGAGCAACAAATGGAGTTTATGGTGGACAACAAAATGGTGACCAACAAACATTCTTCGATTATAATGTAAGAAATAAATTTGGTTACAATCCATTTGGAACAGATTATATTAATTTGGATGAGTTAGATCCAAATAAATTATCACTAGATATGTTCTCTCCAGATGAGTTATTTAACTCGGGAAATAACTATGTTCAATATTGGGGTTATGATCATACAGGAGAACGCGTTAAAGGGAAAACAGATATTAACAAGTATTTTAATGAGTTTGACAAAAACGGAAATTACCAACGTTTTATCGGAGCTTTCCAACCAATCTACGTATCAGGTTATGTAATGGATAAGTTTGCTTTTGATGATGTGGTATTCAACGTTGGAGTTCGTGTCGATGTTTTTGATGCAAATCAACCTGTGTTAAAAGACCCTTTCTTAGTGTATTCTGCTCGTAATGCTGCTGACGCAAAAGCATTAGTTGCTAACAATCCTGGGCAATACGATTGGGCTAAGATTCCCACAAATATCGGTGATGACTATACTGTTTATGTAAATGATGTAAACAATCCAACTTCAATCAAAGGATTTAGAGAAGGTACACAATGGTATAATGCAGCTGGTGTTCCTGTTTCTGATCCATCTTTAGTAGTTGGTGCAAATGGTATCGCTCCTTGGTTATTAGATCCAACACAAAAAACGCCATCAGTAGATGCGTTTACAAAATACAAACCACAAGTGAATGTAATGCCACGTATCGCATTCTCATTCCCGGTTTCTGATAAATCTAATTTCTTCGCGCATTATGATATCTTGACAAAACGACCAACAAGCGGTTACCGTTTTGATCCAATTGATTATCAATTTATCGCTGTTAGAAGTGGAAGTAATATCATCAATAATCCTAACTTGAAACCAGAAAAAACAATTGCTTATGAATTTGGTTTCCAACAAGAGATTACTAAAAAATCAGCAATTAAAATTTCAGCGTTCTATACAGAACAAAGAAACATGGTTCAGTTGATGGGTGTTTATCAAGCATATCCTAGAACATACAAAACTTATGGAAATCGTGATTTTGGTACTGTAAAAGGTATTTCTGTTGAGTATAACTTAAGAAGAACAGGAAACATCCAACTACGTGTGAATTATACACTTCAGTTTGCAAATGGAACTGGTTCAGATGCAACATCTGCTCTTAGCTTAGTAAATACAGGGCAACCAAACTTGCAAAATATCTTCCCATATTCGTATGACCAACGTCATAGATTCAATATCGTTCTTGATTACAGATATGGAGAAGGAAAAGACTATAACGGGCCGACGACTAAAAATGGAGGACAAATCTTGAAAAATACTGGTTTGAACCTTGTGTCTAATATTGGTTCAGGTACACCATACTCAAGACAACAAATTGTTATGCCAGCCGCATTTATTAATTCATCGACTTCAGGGTTAGATGGTACGCTTAATGGTTCTCGTAAGCCTTGGACTTACAATTTAGATTTGCAGTTAGATAGAACATTTAACCTAAAAATTGGTAAAAAAGACGAAGACGGAAATAAGAAAAAAACAGCTTACTTGAATGTATATCTTCGTGTTACAAACATTCTTAACACAGGAAATGTATTGGCTGTTTATCGTTCTACAGGTAATACGAATGACGACGGATATTTGGCAGCGGCTAAATACCAGTCTTCTATTCAAAATCAGTTGGATGAGCAATCATTTAGAAACTATTATTCAATGAAGGTCAACAATCCGTTTAATGTAAGTTCACCAAGAACTATTCGTTTAGGTGTTAAATTTGACTTTTAGTAATATTAAAAAGTAGAAATCATGAGAAATAATATGAGAAATACATTTTTATCGATTTTAGTAGTGAGTATTTCAAGTTCATTGTATGCTTGGAATCCACCTGCACAAAAAAATGGTAAAGGCGGAGGTGAGGAAGGAAATTCTAAAGCAGCAGGCTGTTCTCCTTCGGTAGCGCGTGGTTATTTAGGTTTTAATGATACTTATGTTCTTATTGAAACTGGAGGTAGTATGTGGCAAGACAGAGCTTTAAATGCTCCAGCTTACCTAGTTCCAAAACCCGCTAATGGCGCAACTACTGGAACAGCTACTTTCTTTACAGGTTCATTGTGGATGGGAGGAACAGATGTCAATGGACAGTTAAAAATTGCTGCTCACTTGTTTCGTTCAAATGGTACAGATTTTTGGCCTGGACCACTTTCTCAAACCGTGGGTTCTGGTAATTATGATCCAACAACTCCAATTACTTCTCAGACCGTATTAAAACGTGATTTTGGTGCTGCAACTATTACACCTGACCAATGTGCAAAATACGATAAATTTTTCCCTATTAAAAAGGCAGATGTAATTCAGTTTTCTGTTTGGTGGGAATGTAATGATACTGCTGGTGTAGATTGTGAATATCCATCTGCAGAGGCAATGAATAGAATTTTGAATTGGCCAGCACACGGTGACGTATCTTTAGGTCAAGATTACTATTTAGCTCCATTTTTTGATCGTCAAAAAGACGCTGATGATTATGACCCAATGGGTGATGGAGATTATCCTTGGTATGATTTAGAAGGTGATATTGATTGTAGAAATGATAGACGTATTACTTTATTTGGTGATTCTACTGTATGGTGGGTGTTTAACGATAAAGGAAATATACATACAGAAACGGGTGGTCAGCCAATTGGAATGGAAGTGCATGCACAGGCATTTGAATTTGCTACGGATGATGAAATTAATCAGATGACTTTCTATAACTATGAAATGATAAATAGAGGTACTCAAACGCTTCAAAACACTTATTTCGCTCAGTGTGCTGACCCTGATTTAGGTGGATCAATTGATGATTATGTGGGTTGTGATGTTTCTCGTGGACTTGGTTATGTTTATAATGGTGATAATTTCGATGCGACAAATGGAATTTCTATTGGTTATGGTGCTAATCCTCCAGCTGCTGGTATTGACTTTTTTGAAGGACCTTATCAAGATAATGATGGATTAGATAACCCTGGTCCTCAAAAAGATTCTGCAGGTGTTCTTCACACGCCAACGCTTGCTGATGCTAGAGCTAATAAAGGAATTGTATATTCTGGTATTGGAATTGGATATGGTGACGGTGTTGTAGATAACGAACGTTACGGAATGATTCGTTTCATGCCTTTCTATCGTTCAGATGTTGGAGGTGCTATCCCTGGAATTAATGATGACCCAGCTGCTGCAACTGATTATTATGGTTACATGAGAGGTTATTATAAAGATGGAAGTAGAATGGTGTATGGTGGTACTGGACATAGCTCTTCATCAGGTGCTGTTGCTGGGAAATATTCTAACTACGCATATCCAGATGATTCTGATCCTTTAGGCTGGGGTACGCCAGATGAAACAACTCCATCAGCACCTTGGTCTGAAGTTACAAATTCTAATCCAGTTGGAGATAGACGATTTGTTCAAGCTGCAGGCCCATTTACATTAACTCCAGGTGCTGTAAATAACATTACTGTAGGAGTTGTTTATGCTAGAAGTACAGAATCTGATTTATTTGCTTCTGTTAGAGCGCTTAAAGTTGCCGATACAAAAGCACAAGCTTTATTTGATAACTGTTTCCAAATCTTAGAGCCACCAACAGCTCCTAAATTAGTTATTCAAGAATTAGAAAATGAGTTGATTTTGATGATTTCAAATCCTCCTGGTGGAAATAATACAAACGAAAAGTATATCAAAGAAGATAAAGTGAATATCATTGATCCTAATGATTCAACTACTTATGATAAATTCTACCGATTTGAAGGCTACCAAATTTTCCAATTAGTAGATGGTTTAGCTTCTATTTCAGACGTTGAGGACATTGATAAAGCGCGCTTAGTTGCTCAATGTGACATTGTGAATGGAGTTACTAAACTTATGAACTTTGAATTTAATGAAGAATTAGGAGTTTCTGAGCCAAAATTAAAAGTAGTTGGTGCGGATAAAGGGGTAAAACACTCATTTAAACTTACTGAAGATGCATTTGCTTCTGACGCTAAAACATTAGTAAATCACAAAACTTACTATTATGTTGCTGTAGCTTATGCGTATAATAATTATAAGACTTATAAACCAACTGATCCAACTGCTTTAGATGGTCAGAAAAAACCTTATATACGCTCTCGTTTGAGTTATAATGGAGGTAAAATTGAATCCATTGCTGCAATTCCTCATAACCCAATGCCAGAAGCAAATGGTACTTACCAAGTGGTTGAATATGGCGCAGGTCCATTGATTACTCGCATTGAAGGAATCGGAAATGGAGGAAGCTTTATGGATTTAACACAAGATAGTGAGGATGAAATTCTTAAAAATGGATTTATCAAGCATCCTGTCTATCAAGAAGGTAAAGGTCCAATCAATGTAAAAGTGGTTGATCCATTAAATGTTGCTAAAGGTTTCTTTGTTTTGAAATTCAAAGGATACCCAACTTTACCTGTTATTCCTAGTAATCCTTATGTAAATTATCCTAGTGATAGTGCTTTGTGGACAATCTATCATTATGATGCAGAAAATGGTTCATTAATAGATTCTGTATCTTCAGATAAAACAATTGAATCTGGAAATGAACAAATCATTCCTGAATGGGGAGTTTCAGTTGATATAGGTCAAATTAAATATTATAACCTTTCAACAGGTTTTGCAACATACAGAAATTTAATTACTGATCCAATTGGAGCTACATTAACGTATGCAGATTCATCTAGACAATGGTTATCTGGAGTTCCTGATGGAGATCAAACTACTCCATTGAACTGGATACTTTCGGGAACTTTTATCTCTACCGATTCAAGTGCAACGGAATACAATGATGCAAAAACGAGAGATCCTGAGTCGCATTATGAGAATTTGTTAAACAGAACGTTTACGCATATATCTTGTGTTCGTACTTCATTAGTAGGGGCGCCAATATGTAAAAATTCAAAACTACTTAGTGCCGTTTCTGCAATTCAAGGTTCGCCAATGGCAGATGCAGTAGGTGTTGATTTGATTTTTACTTCTGACAAGTCGCTTTGGACTCGTTCGCCTGTAATTGAAATGTGTCAAGATAAAACATTGAGTCAAGGCGGTGCAGAAGTATCCATGACACGAATAGCTCCTTCGGTTGATAAAAGTGGCCTTCGCGCTGGACAATCTGGTTACAATGCATCTGAAGGTGATTTAACAAGTACAACAGGTATGGGTTGGTTCCCTGGTTACGCCATTGATGTTGAAACAGGAAATCGTTTAAACATTGCTTTTGGTGAAAATTCATTCTTAGTGGGAGAAAATGGAGCAGATATGGTTTGGAATCCAACAACTAATATTATGGATAATTATGGTAACTACGTTTTTGGTGGTATGCATACTATCTATATCTTAGGTAAAGATGTGGGATATGCATCTGGATTTTCAGCTTCTCCTGGTTATGATAAAGGAGCATGGTTTATGAATCAAGTTTTACCAACTGCGACGAGTGCATCTCACAAAGCTGGATGGCAGAGTGTTATGTGGGTCGGTTATCCTTTATTAGCTTATGATCAAGATTTATTAAGTAATGATGTTACTATTAAAATCAGAATTAATAAAGAATACCGTGATTATGCTGTAAACGGAGAAAATGGAAGTAAACCAATGTACCAATGGAGTACAGATAATATGGGTACTTTAATTAATAGAGATGATGCTTTGGCAGATGCTTTAAAATTAATTAATGTTGTTCCTAATCCTTACTATGCATTCTCTCAATATGAGACTTCTAGATTAGATGCTAGGATTAAGATTACTAATCTTCCTGAAAAATGTAATATTAAAATATTTAACATTCAAGGAAAACTAATTCAATCGTATAAAAAAGATAACCCACTTACTTCACAGGATTGGGATCTTAAAAACTCAGCTGGAATTCCAGTTGCAGGTGGGGTATATTTGATTCACGTTGAAGTACCTGGTATTGGAGAGAGAATTATTAAATGGTTTGGAGGAATTCGTCAACCGGATTTACAAAACTTGTAATCATTTGTCAAAGAGTACATTATCATGAAAGTTATAAAAATGACAATTAGAAAAGCAGTATTTATTGGAGCAACGCTTGTAGCGTGCTCTAGTGTTTACGCCGGAAATGGAAATCGTGTAGGTTCAGCAGGAGCTACTGAATTACTTATCAATCCTTGGGCAAGAAGTTTGTCTTGGGGCGGGGCTGGTGTTTCAAGTGTGAATGGTTTAGAAGCTACGTATACGAATATTGCAGGTTTGGCATACACAGATAAAACCCAAATTAAGTTCAATTATACGAACTGGTTAGGTGGTGCAGGTATTAATATATATGCTGCTGGTATCGCTCAACGTCTATCTAAGAATGATGTTATTGCTGTTAGCCTTCAATCTTTTGGTTTTGGTGATATCCAAATTACAACAGTTGCTCTTCCTGAAGGTGGAATGGGGACTTTTAGCCCAAGATATAACATTATTAATCTTGGTTATGCTAGAACATTCTCAAAATCTATTACAGGTGGGATAAATGTGAAAGTAATCAATGAAAGTATTTCCAATTTAAAATCAACTGGAATTGCTTTTGATGCAGGTATACGTTATGTAACAGGTAAAAAGGATCAAATGAAATTTGGTATTACTTTGAAAAACGTTGGCCCAACTATGCGTTATAAAGGTGATGGTTTAGCTACACAAGGTAATTATGTCAACACAACGCAACAAGCTAGCCTTGAACAACGTTCTGCTGATATTGAGTTGCCTTCATCTTTAAGTATTGGAGCTTCTTATGATTTCTTGATGGGAAAAATGAATAAATTAACGCTTGCTGCTGCTTTTGCTGCAAATTCATTCTCTGAAGATCAATACAGCGTTGGATTAGATTATGGCTTTACTTCAGAAAAAGCTGCATTTAATATCCGTTGTGGTTATGTAATGGAAAAAAATATTTTCAAAAAAGTTTATCGTACAAATGCTTTAACAGGATTTACTGCTGGAGCTTCAGTTGATATTCTTGTAGGGAAAAATAAAACAGCACTTGGAATTGAATATGGTGTTCGTTTATCTTCTCCATTTGGTCCAATTCATACAATTGGCGCTACGATTAGTTTGAAATAAGAAAAGAATTTAATATATTTGTTCAATCCAGGAGGGTCCTTTTTAGGGCTCTCTTGTTTTTGTTAACAACCAAAGGAATTTATTATGTCTCAAGTTAGTTATTACACAGAGGAAGGGTTAAAAAAAATGAAAGATGAACTACACCAAATGAAAACGGTGGAGCGAATTTCAATTTCCCAACAAATTGGTGAAGCTCGTGACAAAGGAGATTTGTCTGAAAATGCTGAATACGATGCAGCTAAAGAAGCTCAAGGTCTTTTAGAAATGAAAATAGCTAAATTGGAAGCAGTTGTTGCCAACGCTCGTTTAATCGATGAGTCTCAATTAGACACTTCTAAAGTTCTGATTTTATCTAAAGTTGCTATAAAACATCTTGGCAACGGCATGGAGGTTGAATATACCATAGTTGCTGAAAATGAGGCTGATCTTAAATTGAAGAAAATCTCAATAGACTCTCCAATAGGTAAAGGATTGTTAGGTAAAAAAGTAGGAGATATTGCCGAAATTGAAACTCCTGCTGGAATTACTAAATTCGAAATCTTAAATATCTCAAGATAATGAGCTCTATCTTTTCAAAGATAATTAGTGGCGAGCTACCTTGCTATAAAGTAGCTGAAAACGATTCTTTTTTCGCTTTTTTGGATATCATGCCTCTTCGAGAAGGACATGTTCTCGTCATTCCTAAAAAAGAAACTGATTTTATTTTTGATATGGAAGACGAAGAACTAGCTCAATTTATTCTATTTGCCAAGCAAGTAGCTCATAAAATGAAAAAAGTACTTCCTTGCAAACGTATTGGGATGACGGTTATCGGACTTGAAGTGCCTCATGCTCATATTCACCTTATTCCTATTGATAAGATTGATGACATGAATTTTTCTGCTAAAAAATTATCGCTAGAGCCGAATAGACTTCAAGAAATTGCGTTATTAATCAAAGAGGCATAAAAGTCTCTTTCTCCCAAGAATGAGAATTGGAATAAACGCGCGTTTTCTGCTATCCAATAAAATGGAGGGTTTTGGTTGGTTCACGTATGAAGTTGTGAAGCGTATTACTGTGCAACATCCAGAACATGAATTCATTTTATTTTTTGATAGAAAGTACGATTCAAAATTTATTTTTGCACAGAATGTTAAGCCAGTTGTGCTAAATCCACAAGCACGTCACCCTATTTTATTTAAAATCTGGTTTAATTTTTCTATTACACGAGCCTTAAAAAAATACAAGATTGATTTATTTTTTTCTCCAGATGGTTATTTGAGTTTAATAACTGATGTAAAACAAATCGCTGTAATGCACGATATTTATTTCGAACATTACTCGAATGATCTTAAAAAAAGAGACTTCAATTATCTACATAAATATTTTCCAAAATTTGCAGAAAAAGCGGACCGAATAATTACTGTTTCTGAATTTTCTAAAATGGATATCGTCAAGATGTATGGAGTTTCTCCAGAAAAGATTGATGTAGCGTACAATGGCGCATCCGATGAATTTTCTCCAATTTCAGATGAAAATGCAATTTCAACGAGAGCTAAATGGTCGAATGATTGTCCGTATTTTTTATTTGTAGGCGCTTTACAGCCAAGAAAAAATTTAGGCAGACTTCTTCAAGCATTTGATTCATTTAAAGTTGAAACAAGCTCTAATTACAAATTATTAATTGTAGGTGAAGCTTATTTTTGGTCAGAAGAGATGAAAAAAGTGTATGCTGAAATGAAACATAAAGAGGATGTTATTTTTTGTGGACATATTCAAAAAGAAACACTCGTTGAACTTATGGGTGCAGCTGAAGCGTTAACGTTTGTTTCGTATTACGAAGGATTTGGTATTCCGATTGTTGAAGCGATGAAATGTGGTTGTCCAGTTTTAGTTGGGAATCAAACTGCTTCTCCTGAAATTGCTGGTGAAGCAGCACTTATTTGTAATCCTTTTGATGTAGAAACTATAAAAGAGGCATTGATTCAACTATCTTCAGATGAAAAATTAAAAGAAAAACTTTCTATAAAAGGATTGCAAAGAGCTCAATTATTTAATTGGGATAATACAGCAAACTCAGTTTGGAAAAGTATAGCATCTATTTTGTAAAACTTCCTCCCCTGTACATTTGATAAGTGATACCTTGAATGGTAGAAGGCTCAAAATCTACATCCATGTGCTTGCCCAAATTTTTAGTCGGATTCTTCAATAAGTCCGCAATAAATTTATCTTGAAGATCAATCATTAAAGTAGTTGTTAGTCCATCTTTATCATTTTCACCAAGCCATAAGAATTGAAAATCTCCCGCTTTTATAAAACCTAAATAATTGGTTGTATATTTTCCTTCTCTATTCATCAATGCAACTAGATTATCAAAAGGCATTGTTCTTTTTTTACAAGAAACATAATTTGTTGTATCAAGATCTTCTTCAAATTTGGCTGTTTTCTCAGCTGATTTAGAAACATCTCCATTTTTATAATATGAAATTGTTTCATGCATTTGCCCGATTGAATCAGCCGTAGGTTCTTGTTTTAGCTCTCTGACAAAAACAAGGTTGTCATTTTGCATGTAATAGATTCTTCGTCCAAAGGTATTGTTCGTATTATCAATAAAACTTTCTACAATTTTAACAACAGCGCTATCTTCTAAAAATGCTTTTACTTGTACGTCTTCGTAATCATTTAGATAATGAAGTGAAGCCATATAAGGCATTTCTTCTTCTGGAATTGCATCAATCTTTTGGACATAATTGTCAATTGCTGGTTCGGAAATAGTCGAGTTTCCTATTGTAAGCGATTTTTTTTCAGGCTCTTCAGCTGCTTTTGTTTTGTCTTTACAAGAAGACAGTCCAATCAATACAATTGCAACCGCCAAAAGTGGAGTAATAAATCTACTATTTGAATTCATAAGCATAAAGATATAAAAACGTAATTATTGAGCATGTTTTATTGTTCAATTTTTAAAGAATGACAAAAAGTTCGTTCTAAAGATCGTATAACTTTTTTTATTATGTTTTGTTACATTAATGTATATTTGCTCCCATGAACAAGTGGTACGGAGATTCATTTCGCGTTGGTGTATTAGGAGGAGGACAATTGGGCAGAATGCTCATTCAAGATGCGCTTAATTACGATGTAGCTATAGATTGTTTAGATAGTGATGTAAATGCTCCTTGCGCAAAAATTGCGAATGAGTTTGTTGTAGGCGCTATTCTTGATTATAAAACGGTAATAGATTTTGCTAAAACCCGAGACGTAATAACGGTTGAAATTGAAAACGTTTGCGTAGAAGCTTTAGAAGAAATAGAACGTTCTGGTAAAAAAGTATTTCCTCAACCAGCAGTTTTAAAAACGATTAAAGATAAAGGGCTTCAAAAAGTTTTTTTCGATAAACATAAAATTCCGACAGCTCCTTATTTCTTAGTGAATAATAAACAAGAGATAGAAAATTACTTTCATGAGTTTCCTTTGATGCAAAAATTACGCATTGGTGGATACGATGGAAAAGGAGTTCATGCATTAAAATCGAAAAACAATTTAGACGATGCTTTTGATGCACCTTGTATCTTAGAAAAGATGATTGATTTTCACAAAGAGATTTCTGTAATTGTTGCACGAAATGAATCTGGAGAAATTGCTACTTTTCCAGTTGTAGAATGTGAATTTAGCGCAGAAGCAAATTTGGTGGAATTTTTATTTTCACCAGCACAAATAAGTGAAGCAGTTGAAACAGAAGCAATCGAAATAGCACAAAAAGTCATTAAAGCGATAGACATGGTTGGTCTTTTGGCTGTTGAGATGTTTGTCACAAAAGACGGACGTGTTTTGGTAAATGAAATTGCACCAAGACCACATAATAGCGGACACCAAACAATAGAATGTAATATTACTTCACAATACGAACAGCATTTACGTGCTATTCTAAACTTACCTTTGGGAAGTACTAAGCTTATTCGCCCAGGTGTGATGGTGAACTTACTTGGTGAACCAACATTTACAGGAAAAGTTATTTATGAAGGCTTGGAAGAAGTGATGAAAATCCCAGGAGTAAAAGTTCATTTATATGGAAAAACAGATACAAAACCTTTCCGTAAAATGGGACATACTACGACTACGGCTCCAACCTTAATGGAAGCCAAAGAAAAAGCATTGTTAGTAAAGAAATTATTAAAAGCGAAAGCCTAAAACAAAGAGATATGGTAGAAGTTGGAATTATAATGGGAAGCAAATCAGATTTGCCAATTATGCAAGAAGCAGCCACTATTTTAGATGAATTTGGAATAGCTTACGAAATAAGTGTTGTTTCTGCGCATCGCACACCAGAATTAATGGTAGAATATGCAAAAACAGCTCATAAAAGAGGATTAAAAGTAATTATTGCTGGCGCTGGTGGTGCAGCGCATTTACCTGGAATGACAGCTTCTCTTTCGCCACTCCCGGTTATAGGTGTTCCAATTAAATCGAGTAATTCAATAGACGGTTGGGATTCTATTCTTTCTATTTTACAAATGCCAAATGGTATTCCTGTTGCTACAGTTGCGCTCAATGGAGCAAAAAATGCTGGAATTTTAGCAGCGAAAATAATTGCATCTTCTAATCCTACATTACTTTCAAAATTGGAAGAATACATGGAAAAATTGAAACAAGCTGTTATTGAATCTGCTAAGACACTCTAATTTCTAAGACACACTTTTCTTTTTATCGCGAAGCTTCATGAATGGAACTTCAATCGTTTTGTATAAGAAAAAAGCTAATACAAAGGTTAGCAACCAAAAAGCGGTGAAATCCCAAATCCAATTTTCTGTTTTTACGTAGTTGTGAAGTAAATTTCCGTGAAAAACATACTTAATCAACACATTGATTACGATATTTAGATTTAATAAGTACATGGAATAAGAAATGATACTTACTGTTGTTACAAAACGAGAAATAGCTCCAAATCCAGCTTTTAAATTAGATAAGAATGGAATTAATAGTAAGGTTGCAATTGCTTTAAAAGTGGGCATCCAAATAATGTTGAGTGCCGAAGCATATCCTTGATTATAAAACTTAAGCGTATAAAGCGAAATAGCTCCAATGCAAAGTAATATGAAATTTTTAACGTTCCATATTTTTGGATAATAATAGGCTAAATATGCTCCAAGTACTCCAAACATAATTGCATCTAATCGTGTGAAAATCCGCATCATCACTTTTACGTTCACCGATTCTTGTGTCGGATAAATGTTGTTATAATATAAATAAGCACGATAAAGAATTGAGCTAATTGCCACCACAAAAATTACAATAAGAAACCAATGTTTAGGCTTCCATTTGGATAGTCGTATTCCAATAAATAAAAAAGTAGGAATTAATAAATAAAACCATTCTTCAATACTCAAACTCCAAGATTCTGCAAAGAAAGACGGCTGTGGATTCCACATATTTTGCATGAATACATAGTATAAATAAAAGGTGTCAGCAAGTCGCTGCGGTTTCATGATGTAAGTGAATACAATTAAAATGGTAAGTACAGTAAAATAAGCGGGAACAGTTCTCAGCCATCTTCTTTTCCAAAAATGAACGAGGTTTTTAAACGTTGCCTTTTCGCGTTCCAAGATTTTAATGAGAATTCCGCCAATTAAAAAGCCACTTAAAACGAAGAAAATAGAAACGCCATCTAACATGATTCGATTTACAAACCACTTATCGCTATCAGGCATAAAAATCTTACTATGCCCAAGTAAAACAAAGAAAATAGCAAAAAAACGAAGCAAGTCGAGCCCAAAGATTCGCGACTTCGTATTTTCTAATTTAAAGAAGTTTAGCACAGTATTAATAGATATATTTTCGGCGAATGTACATCTTATTTTTGGAGATAGTTGACGGCTGCTTTAACATCTTTATCAAAATCTAGCATGACTGTTAAATAACCTTGTTCTACCCAAATTTGTCTAGCAATTTCAGCCTTTAAAAATTCAGTAATTAATGCTTTACTTTGAAGAAATTCGCCTTCATTTTTTTTAACTTTATACTTAGTTGCGCTATAACTGATAAAATCGTTCAAAAGCTGGCTGGAGACTTGAAAGCTCTTTCTGTAATCTTGCTCATTTTTCCATTTTGTTCTTCCAACTTTATTTGCAAAATCAAAAGCGAAATGACTGAATGACATGCTGTAACGCAATTCAGTTAAATAATATGAACTACCTGAAGAATCAAATGGAATGAAAAGATCAGGCATGATTCCGCCACCGCCATAAACTATTTTTCCTTTAGGTGTTTTAAATTTTAATGAATCGACAAATGCAGTAGAATCGACATGATAAAGTTCGCCATTTTGGTAGCGATTCATGAAATCTTCTTGATAATCAATTCCTTCTCCATAAGGTTTTTGAATACATCTTCCAGTTGGTGTGTAATAACGAGCAATTGTTAAGCGCACATTACTTCCGTCACGCAAAGGAATATCTTCTTGAACCAATCCTTTACCAAATGAACGTCTTCCCATAATAGTTCCACGATCATTATCTTGAATTGCACCTGCTACAATTTCACTTGCAGAAGCCGAATTACTATTGATTAACAAAAGAAGTTCTACATCTTCTAAATTCCCTCTATCTGTTGAAATATATGTTTTCTTAGGCTGATGAGCTCCTTTTGTATAAACAATCAATTTTCCTTGAGGTAAAAATTCATCTACTATTTCAATAGCACTTGATAAAACACCGCCACCATTATCGCGCAAGTCAAAAATTAATTTTTTCATTCCTTGCTGTTTCAATTTCATAGTTGCATTATGAAACTCTTCAGAAGAAGTTTGAGAAAATTGCTCTAATCTTACATAACCAATAGTATTGTTGAGCATTGTAGCGCAACTGATACTTTCTATTGGAATTACTCCACGCACTATTTTACGCTTCGTTATTTCACCTTTTCTAAGAATACTAACAGTAACAGATGTTCCAGGATCACCTTTCAACATTTCCATTACTTGCTCATTGGTGAGTTTTTTTCCTGAAATAAATTTTCCATCTACAGCAATGATTCTGTCTCCTGCTAGAATTCCAGAGCGAAAGGAAGGTGAATCTTTGATAACATTCGTTACAGAAAGTGTATCATTATGAATGAGGAAACGAACGCCAACTCCTCCAAATTTTCCATCAATTCCTTCCATCATCTCCGCTAAATCTTTTGGAGAGAAGTAATTTGAGTGTGGATCTAATTCATGTAAAAAGTCATTAATGGATTTATCTACAAATTTTTGACGATTAATGGTATCTACATAACGATCTTGAATAAGTTGCATGATTGCATCAAACTTACTTCCAGCATTAATATTCTCTGAATGATAATTAGCCTTCTGAGGACCCAATCCCCTCCCTAAAAAGACCCCAATTGCAAGACTGAGTGCTAGAAAAATTGGCGCTAGAATGTAGCTGATTTTATTGCTCATCGATAGTTTCTATTTGTGTAAGTTCAACAGCAGCAGTTTTTAGAAAATCTATTCCTGAAGTGTCTTTATATTTATTTTGAAATACAACTCTTGAAATTCCAGCTTGAAGAATCAATTTGCTACAATCTTTACAAGGAGAAAGTGTCAAATAAAGTGTTGCGTCTTTGCAGTTATTAGTTGATTTAGCAACTTTTAAAATCGCATTAGCTTCTGCATGTAATACATACCAAAGTGTATCTCCATTTTCATCTTCACAACGATTATCAAAACCGGAAGGCGTTCCATTGTATCCATCTGAAATAATCATTCCGTCTTTTACAATAAGAGCTCCCACTTGTTTTCTTGTTGAATAAGATAGTTTACCCCAAGTTTGAGCCATTTTCAAATACGCGATATCGTATCTTTGTTGCTTCTCTTTTTCTATGTTTGTCATTTATGATAATGAATATGCTACAAAAGTAATACTTTGTTTCGCTTATGGTGTGAATTTATAACCAACTCCTCGAATAGAATGGAAATAATGTGGATTTTTAACATCCTCTTCAAATAATTTTCTAAAATTCAGGATGTAATTATCGATAGTTCTCGATGTAGAAAACTGTTCAACTCCCCAAATTTCATCTAAAATTAAATCGCGAGAAACAACTTCACCTGCCTTTGACGCAAATAATTTTAATAAATCAACTTCTCGTTTTGATAATTGACCGATGATTTCATCATTTTCAGAAATTTCGAACGTCTTAAAATTCACTTTTTTAGATCCAATGTTTAATTTAGCTTCTTTTATGGTGGGATTAGACATCCCTGTTAAAACAGAAACACGCAACAATAATTCTTCTAAATCGAAAGGTTTAGGGAGGTAATCATTTGCGCCTAGCTTTAAACCCATGATTCGATCCGTTGTAGTTCCTTTCGCTGAAAGAAACAAGATAGGAATTTGACTATGTTTTCTGTATTCTCGACAGATATCTAAACCATTTACATGTGGCAACATAATGTCTAAAATAACCAATGAAAAGTGATTGAGTTTTTCGCTATAAGTGAGCGCTTCTTTACCGTCGCTTACAACTTTTACTTTGAAACCTTCTAGTTCGAGATTCATTTGAATAATCTCATAGAGGCTTTTTTCGTCTTCTATCAGTAAAATCTCTTTTATCATGGTTACAATATCGTAATTTTTCTTTTATTATTTTAAAATAGTAGCACTCCAGATTTGATAGAATGTCTTTTAGTACAGAAAATTATGGTAGGGGTAACGCTCTTGAAAAATGATTTTCACTTCTTTATATAACATCATTTTCAGTTCTTCCATATTTTCTTTTTGCTCAGCAGAGATGAAAACACAGCGATCATTCATTCGAGCCATCCACATTTTTTTAAGTTCTTCCAAAGAATAATTTTCACGAGATTTTTCTGCCAAATCATCTTCGTCTTGTTGTGTAAATTGAAATGCATCTATTTTATTGAAGACAACAATTGTTGGTTTTTTTCTGTTGTCAATTTCAGCTAATGTTTCATTTACAACATTAAAATGATCTTCAAAATTCGGGTGAGAAATGTCGAGTACGTGAATTAATAAATCAGCTTCTCTTACTTCGTCCAAAGTAGATTTAAAGGATTCCACCAAAGAATGTGGTAATTTGCGAATAAACCCTACGGTATCGGTAAGTAAAAAAGGTAAATTTTCAATCACAACTTTTCGAACGGTTGTATCGAGTGTTGCAAAAAGTTTGTTTTCAGCAAATACTTCTGATTTACTCAAAACATTCATCAAAGTACTTTTACCAACGTTTGTATATCCAACCAAAGCTACACGAACTAATTGTCCACGATTACCTCGTTGAATTTTCATTTGACGGTCAATATCTTTGAGCTTTTCTTTCAATAATGAAATTTTCTCCTTGATAATTCTTCTATCCGTTTCAATTTGCGTTTCTCCAGGTCCACGCATCCCAATTCCACCTTTTTGTCGCTCAAGGTGAGTCCACAAACGTGTTAATCGAGGAAGTAAATATTGTAATTGAGCTAATTCTACTTGTGTTTTTGCATGTGAAGTACGTGCACGACTTGCGAAAATATCTAAAATTAAATTATTCCGATCAATTACTTTACATTGCAATATATTCTCAATATTTCTCAATTGAGAAGGAGAAAGTTCATCATCAAAAATTACGAGTTGTATATCGCGTTCAAGGATATATTGGTGTATTTCTTCAATTTTTCCTGTTCCAACAAATGTTTTTGGATGAGGAACATCCACTTTTTGAAGAAACCAACCGCATGTTTCAGCTCCTGCTGTTTCAGCCAGAAAGGCTAATTCATCTAAGTATTCTTTTGCTTGTGTTTCAGATTGATTTTGTGTTATTACACCAACCAAAACTGCTTTTTCTTGAAGCGAATCGGGTAATCTATTTTCGTTCATTTTTTATGTATGGAAAGTGTCTGAACGTACGCTACAACTGCATCGATTTCTTCGTCGGACAACATTTCTTTAAAAGGCATCATGGCATTTTTTCCATTTTGTACCATTCGTTTAATTCCTACTGAATCAAGTTTTGTAATACGTAAGTCTTTAGCACCAGAAATGCCACCTTCTCCAGTAACTAGATGACAAGTTGCGCAATTTGAGTCATATAGGTTCTCTCCGTTGATAATTTCTGGTGATGAATCATCATTTCTCGTTTCATTACTTGAACATGAAACAAGAATGAGTACACAACTAAATAGTGCTAATTTTCTTAAAACCATCCTGCACCTAGTTCTTGTCTAAATGGCCACGGAATACTTAACAATATAATAATCAAAGCAAAAAGATAGAAAATACTGATTTTAGTATGCTTGGCATTTGCTTCGCTGATTTTCTTAGACTTGCTATATCCAATTGTTATCATTGTAATAGCTATTAGCATTCCTAAAGTATGCTCCATTCCGTAAAAACGAGTTGCAGCATTTGCAAACATGTGTTCAAATGTTACTCTAGAACTAGTGAAATAGAGAATAATTCCTATTAAAAGTTGTAAGTGAACAAAAATCAAGGTAAAAAGATAGATTTTCTTATCACCTGGAGTGAAAGAATTCTTTCCTTTTTTCATAAAGGCATTTACTACGGCAATAATTAAGAGAATTAAAACAATCCATCTTAATCCTGAATGTGCTTTTACTAAAATTTCCATTTTTATAAGTTTTGAAAACAAATATATCTATTTCCTTTGGATTAGTAGACACAAGTTTGTTCAAATTAACAGTATTATTTGTGCTAATTTCTTCAGATATTGACAATACGATTTGCAATAGGTATAAAAGTATTCTTGTTTTCGTAAATATCCATTAGTTTTGTACAAATTATATAAGTGATGAAAATATTACTTTCTCCTGCAAAGTCATTAGATTACAATTTTGATAATAAAGCATTTGAATATTCTGTTCCGGCATTTTTGCCTCAGACTGAAAAGCTAGTATCAAAAATGAAGAAGTTATCTTCCAAAAAGATAGCAGACTTAATGCACGTAAGTAAAGATTTAGCTGAACTGAATTATTACCGATATCAATCATTTGTTTTGCCAGAATATCCTTCGGAAGAAATCAAACAAGCTGGTTTTGTGTTTTCTGGAGAAGTGTATAAAGGACTTGATTTTCGTTCACTAAACGAAAAAGAGATGCAATTTGCACAAGAAAGCACACGTATTTTATCAGGTTTATATGGTTTGTTAAAACCATTGGATTTAATTTATCCGTACCGTTTAGAAATGGGCACAAAATTACCTGTTAGTGCTTCTCATAAAAATCTGTATTCATTTTGGGCAAAGTCGCTCAATCAATCTTTAAAAGCTGAAACATCTGATAATGAAGTGATCGTTAACTTAGCTTCCAATGAATATATCAAAGCGATTCAACCTAAATTATTGAAAAGAACGATTATTTCTCCTGTTTTTAAAGAACTTAAAGGAGATGATTATAAAATTGTCATGATGTATGCTAAACATGCTCGAGGAGCAATGGCAAGATACATTATTCAGAATAAAATAAGCAATGTAGAAAACATAAAGAACTACCAAATAGATGGATATCGCTTTCATGAAGCTTTGAGTAATGAAACAGAATGGGTTTTTACACGTTAAAATAACTTTAGGCTAACACAGTATTTTGAAGATAATAGTTTCCCTTTTCCTCCTTTTATTCTCTGTTACAGAAATTGTAGCACAGTCTTACTATCCAATGAATTATTTGGAGGAAAAAGAAGATACCATTTATTTCTCTACGAGAACAGGTGGAAATAGAATGGATTCACTCGATAGAGCTTATTACAATCTAAATCCTTCTATTTTTAATAATGGTAGAGCTTATTTACCTGCTTTTAGAGATTTATCTCAATGGGGAAGTATGAATTATCAATTTGGTGATGCGCGTCCACAATATTTTGCTGATTATCATTTTTCTGGACTCCCTTATGTTGGATTTTTCTACTCATTTGGAACGAAATTGGATCAGGTAATCGACTTGCGTTTTGCTTATAATTTCTCAAAGAAATGGGCGATGTCCTTTCGTTTTCATCGTTCTTCAGATAATGGACAAATGCGCCGTACTAAATCGAGTTTAAACGATATAGATTTGAAATTATCTTATCGCGGAAATCATTATAGATCATACATAGATGCTTATTTTGGGAATGATAAATATGAAGAAAGCGGTGGAATTCAAGATGCAGATGAATTGCTAGAGTTGGGCTTAGATTTAATTGCTGTGAATCGAAATTCAGCTCAAGTGCAAGTAAAAAGAGCACATGTTTCGTGGAAAAACTATTTTTCTCTTGGAAGAGATTCATTGTCGAAGTTTAGTTTATACATTACTCCGTCCTTTCATACGTATAATCGAAAATATACGGAATCTAATGTGGATACAAGCGTACAAAACTTCGCTTACATTAATCCATTAACAACTTATGACAATTATCAAGAACCACATGCTTTATTGGATGGAGGTTTTATGTTTAAGACTAAAAAGTTAGAAGTTACGCTGGGTTATGTTGTAGATTATTGGGAATATCATAATCTTTCTCACACATTGTATGGCTTTGATCAATACGTAGTTTCGGGGTTGAATGTTAATCTGAATCATTGGAAAATAAACAATTCCCTGCGTGTTTTCACCAATGGAAATCCAGTTGAGTTTACAGACAATTTTAATGCAACAGGAACGTATGGAAAACATAGTGTAGGAGGCTCTGCACTTGCAGAAAATTATTTTATCCAACCTTATCAAATGTCGTATAATGCAAATCATGCTGAGTGGACAAATGCCTATAAAAACTCTACTTCTACTTCTCGATATTATGGAAATGTGTTCTATCAATTTGGAGGAAAACAAAATATACGTGTACAAGTTGCAGATATGCTCGTTCAACATCCAATCATTTTTGAAAATGGAAACTGGATTAATAAAGTTGGATCACAAAATATTCTATCTCCAAAAGTAAGTGCAGAATTTAAGTTCTGGCGATTTGTAAGTCAATCTCAATTGGAAGCTTTTGTAAGTAATAAATCAATTTTTCAACATCCAGATTATAGAATACGCTCTCGTTTTTTCATAAATACACCGCTTTTCAAAGCAAAGATATTGCGCATTATTTTTGGAGTTGATTTTCAATATTATCCAAATTACAATTTAACGAGTTACAATGCAGAATTAGGCTTGTTTCAATTTCAAAACGTATATTCTGTAAATACCAATTCTATTCAATTAGGTGCATTTTTGAATTTACAAATTGATCAATTTAGATTTATGATTGCCGCTCAAGGATTGGATTATATGTGGGAACAACGTAATTCATTTAACTCACAAGGCTACCCAAATCGTCCATTTACAATTCGACTAGCAATTACGTGGGATTTCTTTAATTAGAAAGTTAATATTTTCCTTTGAAACGAGCTTTTAAGTTTTCTTCCACTTCTTTTTCTTTAGCAGAACTTCCTGCATTAAAAAATGATTTTCCACTAATCTCTTTAGGTAAGTATTCTTGATTCACAAAATTTCCTTCTCCATTATGAGCGTATTTGTAATCTTCTCCGTAGCCGAGTTCTTTCATGAGTTTTGTAGGCGCATTTCTTAGATGTAGTGGAACACCTAGATTGCCCGACTTTTGAACTTCTTCTTGTGCTAAAGAAATTGCCATATAAGAAGCGTTTCCTTTGGGAGAATTAGCTAGATAAATTGCACATTGAGAGAGAATAATGCGAGATTCTGGCCAACCAATTACATTCACCGCTTGAAAACAATTATTTGCCAAAATTAAAGCAGTTGGATTGGCTAGTCCGATATCTTCAGATGCCAAAATCATTAATCTACGCGCAATAAATTTTGGATCTTCTCCACCTTCGACCATTCTGGCAAGCCAATAAACTGCTGCGTTTGGATCACTTCCTCTGATAGATTTTATAAAAGCTGAAATGATATCGTAATGTTGCTCTCCATCTTTATCATACAGAGAGATATTTTGTTGTGCGGCAGAATTTACAACATCATCCGTAATCACCACTTTAGAGTTGGTATATGTTCCTACAACGAGTTCAAAAATATTTAATAATTTGCGTGCATCACCTCCTGATAGTCGAAGTAAAGCATTCACTTCTCGCAATTCTATTTCTTTTTGAGACATTATCTCATCTTCTGCGATAGACTTCTTTAAAAGCGTTTCTAAGTCATCTTTTGAATGATGTTCTAAGGTGTAAACTTGACAGCGAGATAATAATGCAGAGATGACTTCAAAAGAAGGATTTTCTGTTGTTGCACCAATTAAAGTGAGTGTTCCTTTTTCAACTGCTCCCAAAAGAGAATCTTGTTGAGATTTAGAGAAACGATGTATTTCATCAATAAATAAAATTGCACCTCCACTTTTTTGGAAAAGATTTGCTTGTTCTGCTTTTGCTATAATTTCACGAATATCCTTAACGCCTGCATTGATTGCGCTTAAGGTATAAAATGGACGTTTAAGTTGATTGGCAATTAATAAAGCCAAAGTTGTCTTTCCAACTCCAGGAGGTCCCCATAAAATCATCGAAGGAATAATTCCAGCATCTAATGCTTTTCGTAAGCTAGCGCCAGGCTGAAGTAGATGTTGTTGACCAACATATTCATCAAGCGTTTTTGGGCGAACTCGTTCTGCTAAAGGAATGGAATTATTCATACAAGCAAATTTTTACAAATTTACTCTAATCTTTTCAATTCATTCGTTAAAGAGTAAAAGAACTATCTCAACAGATTAACATTTCCAATATGTTCTTGTCTTTCGTCTTTATCTTTTAGTTTGAAAGAGATTTTCCAAATATAAGTTGCATCGGGAGAGATTTTATTGTTGAATTTGCCATCCCAACCTACTTTAGCATTGTGAGATTCAAAAAGAATTTCACCCCAACGATCAAAAATAAGCAGCGTATAATCTTGCGGATCAAAACCAGAAGTAAATACAGGTAAGAAAGTTTCATTGAAATTATCTGCATCCGGAGTAAATGTATTCGGGATATAAAAAATTAAATCTTCAATGACTGTAATTGTTTCTGTAGTGGTGTCCACACAACCGACATTACTTGTTGCGATAAGTGTTATCGTATATGTTTTCCCCTCATCATTTGGAAATTCGTGTGAAGGACTAGTTTCTGTAGAATTTCCAGTATTGTCACCAAAGTTCCATTCGTAAGTTGTTGCTCCAGTTGAGACATTTGTCATATTTGCTTTTGAAACATAACTAGAAAGTTTATTTGGATCAGTATAGAATTTTGCAACAGGATCAGGGGCCACACAAATATAATTTGATTTGGTCATAGTATTTGTACAACCTTCTGGTGTGGTAACAAGAAGTGTCACATCGTAACATCCAACAGCAAGTAAAGTATCACTTACTGGACCACAACCAATGAAAGTTTGTCCGTTACTGAGTGTCCATTTACAATCTGTTAAGTTTCCAACAGAGTTGTTTGTTAGATTGAATGCTAGAGGCGAACAACCAAT
>Ga0164242_10000460_pt1 | contig 48938 bp, 43 predicted proteins | sample OricomgcompostMG_FD_108783 | JGI IMG/M metagenome (GOLD analysis project Ga0164242, IMG submission 108783) | Miracle-Growth compost microbial communities from Emeryville, California, USA - Original compost - Miracle growth compost (MG) ... | reverse complement strand
CGTCAGCGAAGTGACGCTGCCGATGAAGACCGCGGTGTCGTATGCGACCGAGAACCTGCTGTTCGCCTTCGGCTATCCGATTGCGCGCGACGGCGTGATCCTGCAGATCGGGCAGTACCAGCTGTTGGTCGCCGACGCCTGCGCGGGCCTGCAGACGCTGCTGACGCTGGAATCGCTTGGCCTGTTCTATCTCAACGTGGTGCAGCACACGTCGGCCTTCCGCAATGTCGTGCTGGCCTGCCTGATCGTGCCAATCTCGTTTACCGCCAACGTCATCCGCGTGGTGGCGCTGACGCTGATCACCTATTACTTCGGCGACGAGGCGGGCCAGGGTTTTCTGCACGGCTTCGCCGGCATGGTGCTGTTCTTCACCGCGCTGATCCTGATCGTCAGCCTGGACGCCCTGCTGCGCTTCATCGTCAGAAAGAGAGCCGAGCGCCATGGACACGCGTGACAACCTGCGGCGCAGAAGGTCGATGACGGCCAGCATCGCGCTGTGCATCCTGATGGTGTCGTCGGCGGCATTCACCAAGGTGATCACGCCGACCGAGAAGCTGGCCGACCAGCGCCCGCCGCTGAATCTCGACGCACTGGTTCCGACCAGGCTGGGCGACTGGCAGGAGGACCGCAGCCTGGCGAGCGCGGTGGTCAATCCGCAGACGGAGGCGGCGCTGGAGAAAATCTACGCGCAGACGCTGTCGCGCACCTACGTCAACCGGAACGGCCAGCGCATCATGCTGTCGATCGCCTACGGCAGGGATCAGGGCGGTGAATCGACGCAGGCGCATCGCCCGGAGATCTGCTATTCGGCGCAGGGCTTCGGCCTGCACGGCGACCATGTCGACGCGCTGCAGACGCCTTACGGCGATATTCCCGTGCGGCGCCTGGTCGCCGTCAACGGGCAGCGCATCGAGCCGATCACCTACTGGGTGACGGTCGGCGACAAGGCGACGCTGCCCGGCTTCCGCCGCAAGCTCGCGCAGCTGGCCTACGGCCTGAACGGCACGATACCCGACGGACTGATCTTCCGCGTCTCGACGATCCAGCGCAACGCGCAGGACGCCTACCGGCTGCAGGACCAGTTCGTCAATGCGCTGCTGGCGTCCGTGACGCCGGCGCAGCGGGAACGGCTGGCCGGCGACTTCAAGCACAAGGGGGCCGCGTCGTGACGCCGACGGCGATCAATGCGGCCGCGCGGCAAGCAGCGCGCGCGGCCGCATCTTTTTCAAGAGGATAACAAGCAGGGATGGCTTACTCCGCATTCATCCGCGTGCCGACCACGCCTCGCGACGACCGGCTGCTGCGCTTCCTGACGTTCTGGATACTGATGGGGTGCATGCTGTACCAGATGGCGCTGTGCTTCGTGCACACCCACCTGTTCGCGATCAGCACTTCGACCGTCGCGCTGGCCGAGTTCGCACTCTACGCAGCGTGCCTGTTCGTGCTGCTGCGCCGCATCCGGCTCGAGTTTATCGCCGTCATGGCGCTGGTCACGGCCTACCTGTTCTTCATGGCGCTGATCCGCGGCGCACTGGATCTCAAGGGCTTCCGCGACATCCTGATCGTGATCCTGTTCTACTGGCTGGGCCGCACCATGGGCAGCGTCGAGATGGCGGACCGCCTGCTGAAGGTCGTCATCGCCGTGGTGCTGCTGTTCGCCTTCTTCGAGCTGTTCTTCCTCAACGAGTATTCGCGCGTGTTCAACGTATTCTCCTACTACGTCAACCAGGGTGGCCTGGCCGGCGCGACCAACTGGTCCGGCGGCGCGCTCGCGCTGAACGGCATGCGGCCGGAGGGCATCGGCCGCACCATCCTGCCTTCGCTGCTGGGCAACCACCGCGTATCGTCGATCTTCCTGGAGCCGGTCTCGCTCGGCAATTTCGCCGTCATCGTCGCCGCCTGGGGGCTGGCCAAGCCGCGCGAGGAATGGCGCGCGATCCTGTTCTACCTGGCGATGGCGGCGCTCATGATCACGCTGGCCGATTCGCGCTACGGGCTACTGACGGTGAGCTGCCTGGTGCTGATGCGCCTGATCTTCGTCGGCCGCATGCACACGCTGGCGATCCTGCTGCCGGCGATCTGCGTGGCTGCGCTGCTGGCCATCGGCCACATGATGAAAGGCGACCATGCCGACAACATCGTCGGCCGGCTGTACGTCACGGGCGCCACGCTGATGCAGTTCGGACCGAAGGAGATATTCGGCATCAGCGGCTACCAGTTCAACTTCGGCGACATGGGCTACGCCGTCGTGCTGACGCGCTTCGGTCTGGCCTTCTTCACGGTCTGCTGGATCGGCTTCTGGATGATCAGGATGGAGGATGAGCGCGGCATCCGCTTTCGCGCCTACGTGGCGGTGTATGCGTCGCTGATCCTGTCGGTCAGCGGCACTTCGCTGTTCGCGCTGAAGACCGCCGGCCTGCTGTGGTTCCTGCTCGGCTGCTGTGCGGTCAAGCAGCGCCAGGCCGTGCCGCAGGCGCAGGACGAGCGCGACGCGGTCCTAGCGCACCGGCGGGAAGGGAAGGTCAGTTATGCCCATTAAGGTTGCGCACCTGGTGCGCCAGTACCATCCGTCCGTGGGCGGCATGGAGGACGTGGTGCAGAACATCGCGCGCCACCAGATGACGCGCCACGGCCACGTGCCGACCATCGTCACGCTGAATCGGCTGTTCCGCAATTCGGCCGAGGTGCTGCCGGCGGAAGACGAGGTGGACGGCGTGCGCGTGGTGCGCCTGCCGTATTACGGCTCCAGCCGCTACCCGATGGCGCCGGACGTGCTGCGCCACGTACGCGGCGCCGACGTGATCCACGTGCATGGCGTCGATTTCTTCTACGACTACCTGGCGCTGACCAAGGCGCTGCACCGGCGTCCGCTGGTCGCCTCGACCCATGGCGGCTTCTTCCACACGCAGTTCGCCTCGCGTTTGAAGAAGATTTACTTCAACACGGTCACACGCGGCAGCTCGGTCGCCTACGACCGCATCGTCGGCACCAGCGACAACGACGGCACGATGTTCCGCGCCATCGTGCGGCCGCCCAAGCTTGCCGTCATCGAGAACGGCGTCAACGTGACGAAGTACGCCGGCCGCGGCTCGCCGGTGCTGGCGCCGGTGATGATCTATTTCGGTCGCTGGTCGGTCAACAAGGGCCTGGTCGAAACGATCGCGCTGTTTCGCGCATTGGTGGCGCGGCATCCGGCATGGCGGCTGATCATCGCCGGCCGAGAATACGACCACAGCGCCGCCGAGCTGCGCGGGCTGATCGAGCAGGCCGGATTGGGCGAACACGTCCGGCTGGTGGCGAACCCCGGCGAGCACGAGCTGGCCGAACTGATCGGCCAGTCCAGCTATTACGTCTGCCTGTCGCGCCACGAGGGTTTCGGCATCGCGCCGATCGAGGCGATGAGCGCCGGGCTGACGCCGGTACTGAGCGACATTCCGCCTTTCCGCAACCTGGTCGAAAAGTCCGGCCTGGGGCTGTTGGTTGACGTACAGGATACCGATGCCGCCGTCGCGCGCCTCATCGAACTGCACGCGCAGGGCGACGCGGCGTACGAGGCGCGCCGCGCCGCGGCGCAGGCCTTCGTCCAGCAATACGACTGGCGGCATATCGCGGACCGCTACGTCCAGATTTACCACGACCTGACGCATGGAGAAAGGGCAGCCTGTCATGCATGAAAACAAGAACCGGGTCCTGCACACCGGCATCGGAGACGTCCATCGTTCGGATCATTTGCGGCTGGTCGTCAACAGGGAGGCCTCCATGCGCTACAAGATCTACCTGATCAATCTCGCGCGAGCGGGGAGCCGGCTCGCGGCGATGCAGCGGAAATTCGACGATCTGGGTTTACAGTTCGAGCGCATCGAAGCGGTCGACGGCCGCGCCATGAGCGACGCGCAGAAGCGTGAATTCGCGCGCCTGCGTCCGCGTGCCAACGGCTGGCTGTCGGGCGCCATCGGCTGCTTCAGCAGCCATTACCAGGCGTGGACTCAGATCGCCGAAGGCAGCGAGGATTTCGGCATCGTATTCGAGGACGACGTGCACGTCAGTAAGGCGCTGCCCGCGCTGCTGGAGAATATCGGGCCGTACCTGGACCACTTCGACGTACTGCGGCTGGAAGCGACCAAGCACCGGGTGCTGCTGAATCACGAACAGCGCTTCGAAGTGGCAGGCATCAGCCTGGTCGAAGTCCAGTCCGAAACCTGGGGCGCCGGCGCCTACGTGCTGCCGAAGCGCACCGCGCAACTGCTGCTGGCCGAACCGTCGACACGGCACAGCCCGGTCGACTTCTTCCTGTTCGACAAGGGCACCTCGGCGGTGGCGCGCCGCCACCGCGTCTACCAGGCCGTGCCGGCGCTGTGCGTGCAATCGAAGTTCGACGAAGCGCGCGGCAAGCCCGAAACCAGCTACGGCAGCGACATCGAACACAACTCCAACGACACCGCGCTGCGGCATCTGGTGCGCCGCATCGGCTGGCGTATCCGGGGTTTTCGCAACATGGTGCGCGGCTACCGGCGCATCGCGCTGTCGGATGACATCGTCCGGCTGTGACGCGGACGGAAAGGAAAACATGCCCACACTCTCCCGCTTCCCGTCGCCGTCCTTGCTGCGCGCCACGCTGTGCCTGCTGGCGCTGCTCATCCTGATGCCGCTTGCGCGCGACGCCTCCGCGCAGTGTCTGGGCAAGGCGCCGTTGCGCGGCGTCAACGTGTCCGGCGCGGAGTTCCACAGCAACCGCCTGCCCGGCGTGCAGAACAAGGACTACGTCTATCCCGATCCGGCCGACTTCGACTACATCCGCTCGATCGGCGCCAACGTGATCCGCCTACCGTTCCGCTGGGAACGCATCCAGCCGCAGCTGAACGGGCCGCTCGATCCCGCGCAGCTGCGCGCATTGAACACCACGGTGCAGCAGGCCAGCCAGCGCGGACTGTGCGTGATACTCGACGTGCACAACTACGCCACCTACCGCGGCGACAAGCTGGGCTCGGACGCCGTGCCGGAGTCCGCCTTCATCGACCTGTGGACGCGCCTGGCGGCCGCCTTTCCCGATCCGCAGAAGGCCGCCTTCGACCTGATGAACGAGCCTGCCAAGATCGACATCGCGCAATGGGCGCCGATCGCGCAGCACACGGTCGACGCGCTGCGCCACGCCGGCGCCGACAACCTCATCCTGGTCGCCGGCGGCCGCTGGAGCGGGGCGCACGATTGGATGAAGGGCGATCCTTCCAATGCCGAGGCGTTCGCCGACTTCAAGGACCCGCTGCACCGGACCTGGCTGGAAACCCATCAGTATGCCGATCCCGGCTTTGCCGGCGTCAAGCAGGCCTGTGTCGACCCCGCGCGGCTCAAGCGCGTGCTGGCCAGCCTGACCGACTGGGCGCGGCAGCATCACCAGAAACTGTTCCTCGGCGAATTCGGCGTAGCGCCGAACGACGACTGTCTTGCCGCGCTGGACGCGATGCTGTCCGAGGTGGACGACGCTTCGGTCTGGCGCGGCTGGACCTACTGGGCGATGGGCCGCTGGTGGGGCAAGTACCCGATGAGCATCCAGCCGCGCAACGGCCAGGACGCGCCGCAGACCGCGGTGCTGAAGAAATACTTCGCAGGGCAGCATGGCGGGACGTGACGGCGACATGAAGAGCAGCAGATTACGGATTGCCTATTTTCCGTTCGAGAACAGGAGCAATCGCTATACCGACAACTTCAAGAAGATTCTGTCGCATTTCGGCGAGGTCCACGAAGCGCCGCCGCTCAAGCGCGTACTGCTGAAGCTGGATTTCCGGCGCTACGACGTGCTGATCCTGAACTGGACCGACAACAGCTTCGTCAACGCCCGCAAGGGCACGGTCAGCGTGCCGGGCATCGTCAAGGAATTCTTCCGCATCGGCGTCTACAAGCTGATCGCGCGCAAGACCGTGTTCGTGCGGCACAACGTCTATCCGCACGATGCGATCGGGCCGGCCAGGGTGAAGGCGACGCGCATCGTCGCACGGTACGAACGCTGCTTCGATCTCTGCTGGGTGCATTCCGGCCACATGGTCGAGGCGCACCGCTGCTACGTGCCGCATCCGCTGTACGAAGTCGGGCAGGCGGCGACGGCCCTGCCGGCCGGTCTGACGCTGCCCGAAAAATACTTCGTCGTGTTCGGCCGCATCCAGTCGTACAAGCGCATCGATCGCCTGGTCGAGATGCTGCCGCCCGATCTGCACGTCCTGGTGTGCGGCACCTGTCCGGACCCGGCGTACAGGAAGGAGCTGGAATCCTTCGGCAAGCCGAACGTCACGATCATGGCGGAATTCATCTCGGACGAGCTGGCGCGCGCGCTGATCGTGCGTTCGTCCGGCATGCTGATCTGCCATGCGGAAGACGACATGATCGTCAGCGGCAGCATCGTGTTCGCGATCTCGCTGGGCGTGCCGGTATTCGCGGTCGAGACGCCGTTCATCACCTGGTTCCGCGACGCGGTGAACGAGAACATGATCGTCGCCGCCACCGATTTCGCCGACCTGATCGGCAGGATGCGCGCGCAGCAGTCGCAGATCGCGGCGGTGGACGTGGCCTGCTCGCAATCCCATTTTTCCGACCAGTCCGTCATCGCGCACGTGGCGACGACCTTCGACCGGCTGGAACTGACCTCGAACCGCGGCGACGCCGCGCCTCGCATGCATATAGAAGAAGTGAAATGAATGCCGGTCTGGCCTTGTTGAACCGCCTGGTGAAGGCGAAGGACGATGCGGGCGACGCCTACGGCTATCCGCACGTAGAACTGTTTTTCTGGAAGCCGGAGGGAAGCCGGCTCAACTTCGGCGACCATCTGGCGCGCGTGATCGTGACCAAGCTGCTGGCCGACCGCGGCCACCTGCTGGAGGAGGAAACGGCGCGGCCGCGCCGGCTGTTCGCGATCGGCTCGGTGCTGCACTTCGCCGCGGACGGTGACGTGGTGTGGGGTTCCGGCGTCAACGGCAAGGTCGATCCGCAGCTGCACCGTTTTCGCGCGCTGGACGTGCGCGCGGTGCGCGGGCCGCTGACGCGCGATTTCCTCGCCGCGCGCGGCATCGCGGCGCCACCGGTCTACGGCGATCCGGCGCTGCTGCTGCCGGCGCTGTTCCCGGGACGCTTCGCGCGCGACGCGCAAAGGCCCTACGCCGTGGTTCCCAACCTGCACGACCTGGAACTGGCGCAGCGGGCGGGCATGCGGCACCTCGTGTCGCCGACCTGGAGCTGGAACCGCTGCGTGGCGGAAATACTCAAAGCGGAGCTGGTCGTTTCCAGCTCGCTGCACGGCATCATCATCGCGGAAGCCTACGGCATTCCGGCGCGCTATCTGCGATTGTCCGATACCGAACACCTATTCAAATACAACGATTACATGCTGGGCACGGGCCGCAAGGAGATCGAGCCGGCGGGAAGCGTTGAGGAGGCACTGGAAATGGGCGGCATGCCGCCGCCCGTATTCGACGCGGACGCGCTGCTGGCGGCGTTTCCGCTCGATCTCTGGAGCCGGCCCGACTGATGCAAGCAGACCATATCAAGAAAGCGATCTACAAGGGAACCTTCTGGTCGCTGCTGGACAATTTTGCGCGCCAGGCGATCACGCTGCTGGTGTTCGTCGTGCTCGCGCGCATGCTGCAGCCGGCGCTGTTCGGCCTGATGGCGACCTCGATCCTGGTGGTGCAGGGTTTCAAGTCGATCGCCTTCGACAGCATCGGCACCGCCATCGTGCGCAAGAAGGAACCGGACGACGTCGACTACAACACCGGCTTCTGGACCTGCGTGGTGCTGTCGATCCCGTTCTTCGTCGTGCTGTTCCTGATCGCGCCGTGGGTGGAGGCATGGACCGGCGCAAAGGGACTGAGCCTGGTGATGCGCGGCGTCAGCCTGATGATCCTGACCAGCGGCCTGTGCCGCATCCACGAGGCGCGGCTGACCCACAACATGGATTTCCGCCCGCTGGCGATCCGTTCCTTCCTGTCGGTGCTGGCCGGCGGCACGGTCGGCATCGGCATGGCCTATGCCGGCTTCGGCGTCGAGAGCCTGATCGCGCAGCAACTGGTGACCTCGCTCAGCGAATTCGCGCTGCTGTGGACCATCGTCAAATGGAAGCCGGGATTCGCGGTGTCGAAGACGTCGCTGAAGGAGCTGCTGCATTACAGCAAGTACGTCGCGCTGACCGCCGCCACCAATTTCGCCAATCAGAACAGCGACCAGTTCTTCGTCACCTATTACCTGGGCGCGGCCGCTTCCGGCTATTACGCGACCGGCAAGCGCATCACCAACACGCTGAACATCGTGATCTCGACGGCGCTGCTGCGCGTGTCGCTGCCGGCGTTCTCGCGGCTGCAGGACAGCGAGAAGGAACTGCAGTCGACCTACCTGCATTCGACCGCGGTGACGGCGATGGTCACGGCGCCGCTGTTCGTCGGCCTGGCCGTGCTGTCGCGCGACGTCGTGCTGCTGCTGCTCGGCGAGAAGTGGCTGCCGTCGGTGCCGGTGATGCAGATCATCACGGTGATCGGCTTCCTGACTTCGATCGGTTACTACAACCAGAGCGTCATGCTGGTGCGCAACAAGCCGCAGTGGCAGGCCAAATTGACGCTGCTGTATGCGGTGACCAACATCTTGGCCTTCTTCGCGTTCACGCGCTTCGGCCTGGTCTATACCGCGCTGGCTTTCGCCACCCGCGCGCTACTGCTGTTTCCGGTCTCGGTATGGTGCGCGCTCAAGCTGGTCTCGCTGCGCGGGCGCGACTATGTCGCCACGCTGCTGCCGGCGCTGCTGTCGTCGTTCGTGATGGCGCTGGCGGTGATCGGTGCCGGCCGGCTGCTGCAGGACGTGTCGGTCCTGCTGCGCGTGATCGCGCTGGTGTCCACCGGCGCGGTGGTGTACGGCATCGCGCTGTTCTTCACGATGCCGAGGGAATACCGGGACCTGTGCCGCGGCATGGTGGCCCGTTTGTCCGAGCGCCGCGCAGGCGCCTGAAGGGGAGAAAAAGATGAATTACCTGGTGATTTCGGCGCACGACTACCGCAGCCGGCGCAAGGCGGGCGTGCATTTCATCACGGCGGAACTGGCCAGGCGCGGGCAGGCCAGGTTCTTTTCCTGCCAGTACAGCAAGCTGTCCGAGCTGAAGTCGGACCCGCGCCTGTCGCTCGACGCGCTGGCCAACCGCAAGGGCATGCACGAAGGCGTCGAGTGCTATCTGTGGAAGACGCCGATCCATCCGTTCAACATGCGCAAGCCGGCGCTGCGTCCGCTGGAGGCGATGCTGTTTAAGCTATACGTCGGTTTCGCCAGTCCGGTGCTGAAGGCATGGATACGCGAGGCGGACGTGGTGGTGTTCGAGAGCGGCATCGCGCCGATCTTCTTCGAACTGGTGACGCGCCTGAATCCGGCGGCGAAAACCGTCTATCTCGCTTCCGACGACCTGGAAACGATCAACGTCGCGTCCTACGTCAAGCGCACCTTCGACCGCATCGCCCCGCGCATGGGCGCGCTGTGCCTGAAGTCGCGCTTCATGCTGGACGGCGTGCCGGCTTCGGACAACCGCTACATCGTGCCGCACGGCTTCGACTTTTCCGTGGCCGACCACGCCGATCCTTCGCCTTACCCGGCAGGGCAGCATGCGGTCGCGGTCGGCTCGATGCTGTTCGATCCGGGCTTCTTCGTGATCGCGTCGAAGCTGTTCCCGGATATCACCTTCCACGTCATCGGTTCCGGCAAGGGCGCGCAGGACGGCTACGGCCCGAACGTGAAGGTCTACGACGAAATGCCGCACAAGACCACGCTGCCCTATATCAAGCACGCCACCATCGGCATCGCGCCGTACCGCGCCGACGGCTTGCCGGCCTACCTGTCGGATACGTCGCTGAAGCTGATGCAATACGATTTCTTCGGCCTGCCGGCGGTGTGCCCGCACGGCATCGTCGGCGACTACCGTTCGCGTTTCGGCTACACGCCGGGCGATCCCGCCTCCATAGATGCGGCCATCCGCGCCGCATTGGCCGCGCCGCGCCGCACGTTCCGCACGCCGCTGACCTGGGCGGCGGTAACCGACCGCCTGCTCGATCCCGCGCGCTTCGATGACACCCGCATTCCCGCCTTTGCCGACCGTGCGCCGGCGGTCATGCCTGCCACCGCGCAGGCGGCGACGCCATGACGCCGGCCATGCCGTGCGGGAACCAATTCTTTTATAATCCTGTCAACAAAATTATTTCTTCAAGGAAGCCTGCACTATGAAAATCACTGTCATCGGCACCGGCTATGTAGGGCTGGTCACGGGCACTTGCCTGGCAGAAATGGGCAACGACGTCATGTGTCTCGACCTGGACGCGCGCAAGATCGAGATCCTGAAGAACGGCGGCATTCCCATCCACGAGCCCGGCCTGCTCGACATGGTGAAGCGCAACGTGGCCGCCAACCGCCTGCATTTCACCACCAGCATCGAGGAAAGCGTCGCCTTCGGCGTGGTGCAGTTCATCGCGGTCGGCACGCCGCCGGACGAGGACGGCTCCGCCGACCTGCAATACGTGACGGCGGCGGCGCGCAACATCGGCAGGCACATGAACGAATACAAGGTGGTGGTCGACAAGTCCACCGTGCCGGTCGGCACCGCCGACAAGGTACGCGCGGCGCTGAAGGAGGAACTGGCCGGGCGCGGTTCGTCGCTGGATTTCTCCGTCGTGTCGAACCCGGAATTCCTGAAGGAGGGCGACGCGGTGGCCGACTTCATGCGTCCCGACCGCATCGTGATCGGCGCCGAGGACGAGCGCGCGATCCGCCTGATGCGCGAGCTGTACGCGCAGTTCAACCGCAACCACGACCGCATCGTGGTGATGGACGTGCGCTCCGCCGAACTGACCAAGTACGCCGCCAATGCGATGCTGGCGACCCGCATTTCGTTCATGAACGAGCTGGCCAACCTGGCCGACATCGTCGGCGCCGACATCGAGCAGGTGCGCCTGGGCATCGGTTCCGATCCGCGCATCGGCTTCCACTTCCTGTACGCCGGCTGCGGCTACGGCGGCTCCTGCTTCCCGAAGGACGTGCAGGCGCTGATCCGCACCGCCGACGAAAATGGCATCAAGCTGAAGGTGCTGCAGGCGGTGGAAGACGCCAACGAGGCGCAGAAGCACGTGCTGCTGGACAAGATCACCAAGCGCTTCGGCAAGGACCTGAAAGGCAGGAACTTCGCGGTCTGGGGCCTGGCCTTCAAGCCGAATACCGACGACATGCGCGCCGCCTCCAGCCGCGTGCTGATCAAGGGGTTGTGGGAGCTGGGCGCCACGGTCACCGCCTACGATCCGGTGGCGATGGACGAGTCGAAGCGCATCTTCGGCGACGAGCCGCGCCTGGTCTATGCCGACAATGCGGCAGCGGCGCTGAAGGGCGCCGACGCGCTGGTGATCGTCACCGAGTGGAAGGAATTCCGCGCGCCGAATTTCGACGCGATGAAGGCCGACCTGAAGAACCCGGTGGTGTTCGACGGCCGCAACCTGTACAACCCGGCGCAGATGCGCGAACGCGGCATCGAGTACTTCGCGATCGGCCGGCGCTGATCCTGCGGAAGCGCTCGCGTTTGCGCATTGCAGCATGTGCGTCCACATCTATTGGCATGGGGCAAGCGAGCCGGCTTTTTTTCGCTCGCCTCCTGCCCCGCATTCCGTTTCTTTGCTGTGATTCCCGGAGTACTCGCGCTGCCGGAATCGCCGGATTTCATGACGATTTCATTGCAAATGCCGGTGAATTTCGTCGTTGCCACCGTATCGGTCGGCTTTTCCCGGCGGTTGGCCGCGCTACCTGCCGATGCCGCTTTTTGCTGCGCGATGCACCGCACAACGAAAGTCCGGAAGTTATTGAACTTTTCACATCTTTTTCCTTCTACTACAGGACTTCGGACAGCTGCTCCGCAGTCCAGGGTTTGGGGAGAAAGCAGAGTATGGGTTTGCCTATCACACTTCCGATCGCCGGCTTTCCGGTGCGCGTCGCCACGCAACAAGAGCTTGCCACCTTCCTGCTGACATCGCTGCGCAACCGGCAAAAGATGTCGGTGTTCTTCGCCAACACCAATTTCATCGTGCAGTGCCGCAATCTGCTCGATCGCATGCGCGACCGTTCGGTTGCCATCGTCAATGATGGTATCGGCATGGATCTGGCGGCGGCAATGGTGCACGGCCGCCGCTTCAAGGAAAATCTGAACGGCACCGACTTCACGCCTTTCCTGTTCCGCACCGCGTCCACGCCGTTGCGCGTGTACATGATCGGTGGCCGGCCGGAAGTCCTCGCGCGGGCGTCCGAATTCGTGCATCAGCGACTATGCCAGCGCGTGGTCGGCGTGTGCGATGGCTACGACGGCCTGAAGAACACGCCGGACCTGGTGGCCCACATCAACCAGGCCAAGCCCGACGTCGTGCTGGTGGCGCTCGGCAATCCGGTCCAAGAGCGGTGGATACTCGACCACCGCGACGCGCTCGATGCAGGCTTGCTGATGGGCGTCGGCGCGCTGTTCGATTTCTGGGCCGGCGACAAGCCGCGCGCGCCGAAGCTGGTACAGAAGCTGCATCTCGAATGGCTGTACCGGCTTGCGCTCGAACCGCGCCGGCTGATGCGCCGCTATACCCTCGACATCCTGGTATTTTTTTCGCATTGCTATCGGTACCGCGGCTTTTCCGGGCCGGCGGTGCAGCGCAGCAATACCTTTTGACGGCGGTGCCGTGCATGCCGGCATGCGCGGCACCGGCAACCATACGGGAGACTTATGAAAGCAATGATACTGGCGGCAGGCAAGGGCACGCGCGTGCAGCCGCTTACCTATGAAATGCCCAAGCCGATGATTCCGATCCTCGGCAAGCCGGTGATGGAATACCTCGTCGAGCACCTGGTCAAGTACGGGATCAAGGACATCATGGTCAACGTCAGCTACCTGCACGACAAGATCGAGAATTACTTCGGCGAGGGCCAGCGCTTCGGCGCACGCATCGGCTATTCGTTCGAGGGCTATATCGACGACAAGGGTGACGTGGTGCCCAAGCCGATCGGCTCCGCCGGCGGCATGAAGAAGATCCAGGAATTCGGCGGCTTCTTCGACGAGACCACGCTGGTCATCTGCGGCGACGCGCTGATCGACCTCGATATCCAGTCCGCGCTGTTCGAGCATCGCCGGAAAGGCGCGAAGGTCAGCATCATCACGAAGGAAGTGCCGCTGGAGAAGGTGTCGGAATACGGCGTGGTGGTGGTCGAGAAGGACGGCCGCGTCAAATCCTTCCAGGAGAAGCCGAAGAAGGAAGAGGCGCTGTCGCGGCTGGCCAGCACCGGCATCTACATCATCGAGCCGGAAGTGCTGGACCTGATTCCGGTCGACCGGCCGTTCGACATCGGTTCCGAACTGTTCCCGCTGCTGGTCGAGAAGGGCGTGCCCTTCTACGCGCAGAATCGTTTCTTCAACTGGATCGACATCGGCAACATCAAGGATTTCTGGGCCGTGCAGCAAAGCGTGCTGAGCGGCGAGGTGGCGCACATGACCGTGCCTGGCACCAAGATCGCCGACGAGCTGTGGGTCGGCCTGAACGTGCGCATCGACTGGAACGGCACCCGGATCGAAGGCCCGGTCTACATCGGTTCCGGCAGCGAGATCGAGGCGGGCAGCACCATCATCGGCCCCACGTGGATCGGCCATGGCAGCAAGATCTGCAGCGGTTCGGTAATCGAGAAGTGCATTTTCTTCGAATACACGCGCGTCCAGCCCGATACGGAGATGTCCGAACTGGTCGTCTACAACGACTACTCGGTCACGCGCGACGGCAAGATCATGCACGTGTCGGACGTCAAGGACGCCGCCTGGCGCGACGCGCGCGATCGCCGCGGCAAGGAGCGCAAGTCCGTCAAGCTGGTCGAAAGCGCAGGCGCGCGATGAACGTCTATCCCGTCATCCTGTCCGGCGGTTCCGGCACGCGGCTGTGGCCGCTGTCGCGCTCGGTGCTGCCGAAGCAACTGCTGCCGCTGGTATCGGGCAACACCATGCTGCAGGATACCGTGCTGCGCGTGAACGGCTGGCCCGACATGCAGCCGCCGCTGATCGTATGCGGCAACGAACATCGTTTCCTGGTGGCCGAGCAGATGCGCCAGATCGGTGTCGAGCCGAGCGGCATCCTGCTGGAGCCGGAAGGGCGCAATACCGCGCCCGCCGTCGCGGTCGCCGCGCTCTACCTGCAGGCCGTCGATCCCGACGCGCTCATGCTGGTGCTGCCGGCCGATCACGTGATCCAGGACGTGGCATCGTTCCAGAGGGCGGTGGCGCTCGCCGCTGCGCCGGCGGAAGCGGGCGCGCTGGTCACCTTCGGCATCGTGCCGACGCGGCCGGAGACGGGGTACGGCTACATCCGGCGCGGCAGCGCGCTGGACGGCAACGCGCAAGCCTATATGGTCGAGGAGTTCGTCGAAAAGCCGGATCTGGCCAAGGCGGCGCAGTTCATCGACGATGGCCGCTATTCATGGAACAGCGGCATGTTCATGTTCCGTGCCTCGGCCTATCTCGGCGAGCTGCGCAGGTGGCAGCCGGCGATGGCCGACAGCTGCGAAAAGGCGATGGCCAGCGCCTACAAGGACATGACCTTCTGCCGTCTGGACGAGGCGGCCTACGCGAAATGCCCGTCCGACTCGATCGACTACGCGGTGATGGAGCGCACCGCGCTGGCCGTCGTGGTGCCAGCCGACATCGGCTGGAGCGACGTCGGCTCCTGGTCGGCGCTGTCGGACGTGCAGCCGCCGGACGAGAACGGCAACGTGATCCGCGGCGACGTCTATGCGGAAGGCGTGAAGAATTCGCTGGTGCGCGCCGAAAATCGTTTCGTCGCGGTGATCGGCATGGAAAACGTGATCGTGGTCGAGACCAAGGACGCGGTGCTGATCACCTGCAAGGAAGAGGTACAGCGCGTCAAGAACGTGGTCGACTACCTGAAGAAGAACAACCGCTGCGAGCATCTGAACCATACCAAGGTATACCGGCCATGGGGCTCGTACGAGCCGATCGACGCCGGCGGCCGCTTCCAGGTCAAGCGCATCACCGTCAACCCGGGCGAAAAGCTGTCGCTGCAGATGCATCATCATCGCGCCGAACATTGGGTCGTGGTGACGGGCACGGCGCGCGTCACCAATGGCGAAGACGTGCGGCTGCTGACGGAGAACGAATCCATCTATATCCCGATCGGCAATACGCACCGGCTGGAGAATCCCGGCATGGTGCCGCTGCATTTGATCGAAGTGCAGTCGGGCAGCTATCTCGGTGAGGACGACATCGTCCGTTTCGACGACGTCTACAAGCGCGCTTAAGGGCCGTACGTCCTTTCCTGAAAGCCGCATGGCGCTTGCCCTGCGGCTTTTTTCTTTTTTGCGCCACGAAATCTCTTATCCTGCCTTTTGTCCAATATTTTCATTTAATTGGTTAAATTGGTAAGAAAATATATTAACTATTTACCAATGGAAAATTTAAAGCGAAGTGAAGGGAAGGCTGGACCTAAATGGAGGAAGTACCGGTCCTTTACTTGCCTGTCTTACGCATCTTTTCCTTTGAGGAATGTTTTTCCATTCTGTAATAGTGTATTGATTTTTAATGGGAAATTTATTTGTCGGCGGAATTCGCTCCATCTGTAGGACCTTTGATTTTCATTGTCTTTTTTTTACAAAAAAGTAGAGGAGAACGTGATTTGAGTTTGAAAATAGATGTTTTTTCGATAATATAAAATCTGCGTCAATACAGAACAGATTGTTTTGTTTTGTAAGACAAATGAAACTGCAGACGCAACGCTGTATCCAGGGAAAATTTTTGGGGGCTATTGCCATTTATTAACTTGAAACTGAAAGCTGACATATGAAACTCAAACCATTTGTACTGGCCGCAGCGCTGGCTTTCACGGCAGCCGGCGCGTACGCGGAAAACAATGTCTTCGATGTGCCGTTGTCCGGGCCCTCTCCGGACGGCACCTATACTGCGGGCTTCAGCTCCGTGCATACGGTGGCAGGTTCTTTCGTCGACACCATCACCTTTACGCCGACCGTGTCCGGTTTCCTGAACGGCAGCCTGGTCACCACCAGCTCCAATCCGGCGACCGACATCAATTTCACCTCGGGCACGGTTAACGGGGTGGCCTTCAACTTCAGCCCGACCGGCAGCAACGAATGGGGCTTCACCAACGTGGCTTATGGCACCGGACCGCTGGTGCTGAAGCTGTTCGGCATCGCCGCACCGTCGCTGGCGGCCGGCACGTCGATCACGGCGAGCTACGGCGGTACGCTGAACGTTTCGGCGGTACCGGAACCGGAAACCTACGCCATGATGCTGGGCGGCCTGGGTTTGATCGGCTTCCTTGCGCGGCGCCGCAAGAAAGCGGAAGGTGGGGCGATGCCGTCGCCTGCGGCTTGCTGAGCCGTATTTCCAAGGCCAGAGGCGGGATTCTGCGGAATCCCGCTTTTTTTATGGTCTGACGGATCGTGGCATGCCGATTGTTACGCAAGCCGGAAGGCTGATGCAGGCGCGCCGCACATCAGCAGGATTTCCCATGTTCAATATCCTGTTGATTTTAAAAACGTTTCTTTCTTCTTTCCGCGGCAGGAATTTTGCCGACGGACACGGAAATGTGACATTTTTGATCAAACCATGATAAAAAATCATGAAAAGTTATCTTTTTAATATCACTGAAGGGATATTTTAAATATAAGATGGCGGTGCGAGAAGTAGAAATTTTGACAAGAAATTTTTTACTTGGCGCAACTTCTAGGGGAGCGGATATCACCATATTTCATACAAGTCGTTGTTCCATCAACCATCTTTTGAGAGGGCTATCCATGAAAATGAAGCCAGTTGTCTTAGCCGCCGCCCTGGCCTTGTGCGCAACGAGCGCCTTTGCGGAAAACCAGTCCTTTGACGTGCCGCTGACCGGGCCGTCGCCGAGCGGCACTTACACCGCCGGATTCGACGTCGAGCACATGATCGCCGGTGCGTTCGAGGATACGATCACCTTCACGCCTTCGGTGAGCGGTTACATCAAGGGCAGCCTGGTGACCACCGGAACCTTGCCGTCGAACAACATCAATTTCACCTCCGGCTCCATCAACGGTATCGCGTTCAGCTTCAGCCCGACCGGCGCGAACGAGGTCGGCTTCACGCCGATCGCCTATACCGCCGGACCGGTGGTGCTGAAACTGTTCGGTATCGCAGGCCCGGATTTCGCGGCCGGTTCCAGCATCGCCGCGAGCTACAGCGGCACGCTGAACATTTCGGCGGTTCCCGAGCCGGAAACCTATGCAATGCTGCTGGCAGGCCTCGGCCTGATGGGCTTCATCGCGTATCGCCGCAAGAAGGCGGAAGCGATTCCGCCGCAATTGGCAGCCTGCTGATCGTTGGAAAGGGGAGGAAGCTGCAGCGGAGACGAGGCGGCCTCTTCACCTTCCCGCGATGCAGGTTGTGTCAGGCCAGTCGCAACAGGGCTCCCATCGGGAGCCCTGTTTTTTTATATGTCGCCGGGCGGGTGGAGCGCGCCGCGGCGATAGGGTTGATCATGTCCCGACAGACGCAGGGCGATCGCATCAATCCATTGTTCCGTGGGAGCGGGCTTTGCCGGCGCACCGATTGCCACCGCCAGCGCGCAGGCCACGGCGGCGGCCGGATGCCAGGACAGCGCCGGTTTTCCGCGCTCCAGCCCGACGAAGCCGAATCCGGTCAGCGCGCCCAGCGCCAGGCCGCTGATGGCTTCGGACGGCGAGTGCTGGTGCAGGACCAGCCGCGAAATGGCGACGAGGACGGCAAAGACGAGCGCCAGCGATTGCGCAAGGACGCGCGCCCGGCGCGACTGTGCCGGCAGCGCCAGGCGGGCAAATGCCGGTGCCACCGCCGCAGCCCGCATCGCGTGGCCACTAAAGCCGGTGAAGTCCAGCGAGGCGATGCCGATGCCCCACCCGGCGTACGCGATCTTGCTGGCCGCGACGATGCCGAGCCCGCCGCAGAACAGCAGCAGCCACCACAAGGCTTCGCGCCCGCGCTGCCGGGACCCCAGCCAGGCCGCCAGCAGCAGCGCCAGCGGCACCGTGACATTGGTATCGGCGAGCCTGGTGATGCAGGCCCAGAAAGACATCGCATGCATGAACGGTTCCGGAAAAGGCATGGCCGGCGGCGCAAACGACGATTGTATCCGGGCATGCCGACACCCGCGGACCTGCAAAATGCATTCCCGCATGCCGGCGTGGCCTGAACTTCGCCGGGTCGCGGCGGTCTTTGCAGGACGGCCAGTCGCGGGATCTCCCGCGCCTTTTTCAGCCCGACGGGAACCCATCATGCACCAGCTCGCGCCACGGTCCATCGATTCCATGCCGATACACGCGCACAAGGCGCCCACGCCCGAGCCGATGGACGACCCTTTGCCGGGCGAGCATCCGGTGCCGCAGGAAGAGCCGGTGCCTTCGCCCAAACCGGAGCGCCGCACGCGAGAATAACCAAGGAACGGCGCACGCGACGGTCGCGGCGCACGCCAGGGAGACGACGATGGAAGATCAGGAAAACTGGAGCACCGAACTGTACAAGGGCATGGACGTGCACGTCACCGTGCTGCGCCGGCAGGATGGCGGACATCACTGGGATTACACCGTGCGCGTCTCCGAACCGGGCGCCGACGCCAGCGCCGAGAGCGAACTGGCGGCGGAGTCCGGCGACGACGGCGACTACGCCTCGGCCGAAGAGGCGCGCGCGGCCGGATTCGCCCGCGGCTATGCGCTGGTGGACCGCCTCGGGGAATAGCCCGGATCCGTCGAACGTCCGCGCCGGCGCGCGTGCCGCGCCTTGCCCGCATTGAAACGCCATTGCAAACGCGGCATAATGCAACACTTTTCCCTGGGCGCGACCGCCGCCTGCGCACGTGATCGTGCCCCATCCTTTCATGCTGCCCATAGCTCAGTTGGATAGAGCAACGGCCTTCTAAGCCGTAGGTCGCAGGTTCGACTCCTGCTGGGCAGGCCAGCCCATCCTCCGGGCCATACGGCCCTTCATCCGAAGAACCAGTAGCAGACGCCGATCGAAGCGATCACGCCAACGACGTCCGCCAACAGCGCGCAACCCACCGCGTGCCGCGCGCGGCGCACGCCGACGGCGCCGAAATAGACCGCCAGCACGTAGAAGGTCGTCTCGGTGCTGCCCTGCACAGTGGCGGCGATCAGCGCCGGCAAGCTGTCGACGCCCTTCACCTGCATGGTGTCGATCATCATCGCGCGCGCCGCGCTGCCGGAAAAGGGCTTCACCAGCGCGGTCGGCAGCGCGTCGACGAAACGCGCATCCCATCCCAGTCCATGAACGGCCCAGCGCAGGCCGGACAGCAGCAGGTCGAGCGCGCCCGAAGCGCGCAGCACGCCGATCGCGCACAGCATCGCGACCAGGTAGGGCAGCAGGTTCTTCGTCACGTCGAAGCCTTCCCGCGCGCCTTCGATGAAGCATTGGTACACCGGAACGCGGCGGCGCCAGCCGATCAGCAGAAACAGCAGGATCAGCGCGAACAGCACGAAATTGCCGAGCAGCGAGGACAATGCGGCGAGTGCGGCGCTCGACAGGCCGGCCAGCACCGACAGGAAGGCGCCCAGCAGCAGCGCGCCGCCGCCCAGCCAAGCGAGTACCACCGGTTCCCACAGTTTGAGCCGCTGCATGACGGCGACCGCAAGCAGGCCTGCCAGCGAAGAGGCGGTGGTGGCGAGCAGGATGGGCAGGAACACCAGCGTCGGATCGTGCGCGCCCTGCTGCGCGCGGTACATGAAGATCGATACCGGCAGCAGCGTCAGCGACGACGCATTCATCACGAGAAAGAGAATCTGCGCATCGGTGGCCGTGTCCGGCGCGGGATTGAGTTCCTGCAACGCGCGCATGGCCTTCAGTCCGATCGGCGTGGCGGCGTTGTCGAGTCCCAATGCATTGGCCGTGAAATTCAGCGTGATCAGGCCGAGCGCGGGATGGCCGGCCGGAACGCCGGGCATCAGGCGCTGGAACAGCGGCGACAGCAGGCGCGCCAGTGCTTCGACCAGGCCGGCCTGTTCGGCGATGCGCAAAAAGCCCAGCCACAGCGTCAGCGTGCCGAACAGCAGCAGCATTACGTCCACCGACAGCTTGGCCATCGCGAACAGGCTCTGCACCATGGCGGCGAACACGCCGGGATCGTGTCCAATCAGCCAGCGGCCGAGCGCGCACACCGCGGAAATGACAAAGAATCCGAGCCACAGGAAATCAAGCATGGGAGGGCGGCGATACCGTAGGGGAAAAGAAATGCGGGACGCGTTTTCCGGCGGAAAAGTTTCCCGCAGCGATTTTTTTGCCGGGACGGCGAACTTCTGCCGCCTTGCGCCACTCAACAAATGGTCGAGCCAGCTCGGCGCTGCAGTTGTTCAGTTCTGCAAAGCACCAATTCCCACATAAGGTTGCGGCACAGAGGAAGACGCCTGTTGTTGATGTTTCGCCCATATAAATTGCCCCGTCAACCTTTGGAGTTCATCATGACCACTGCATCCGTAACTGAAGATCTCAAGGCCGTCCGGTTTGCCGTCGCCTATGAAGGCCATCCCGTGCCCGCCACCATCACCGCTGCCGCGCTGCGCAAGATCGCGTCGGGTAACACGGGAGAAACCGGTCAGCAATTGCTGGAAACCTTTCTCGACCACCGGCCGGTGATCGAGGCATTGGCCCTGCGGCACGTGGAAGAAGGCGAGCCGTGCGTCGAGCTGACGGTCGGCTGCTTCAACTGAGTCTGCCGTTCCGGCTGCGCAAGGGAGAACCGCGGTTCTCCCTTTTCTTTTGGGGCTGCGTAAAGTGGCATCACGACGGGCGGCATCACGACGGCGTGCAGCGCAGGTCGTAGCGCTCTTCCGCGCGTCGCGCATTGCGCAGGGCCTTGTCGCGCGACCGGCCGTAGGTTTGTTCGGCATCCTCGCGTGCCCATTTCAGCCGCAGCGCCAGTTCACTGCATTGCTTCTGGCGCGCCTGCCGTTTCTTCAGCGCGCGCTGCCTTTCCTTTTCGTCTGCCGCCTGCTGCCGGCTGCGGGTCGCTTCCATGCGCTGTAGCGCGGCCTTTTCCTGCTGCGCGCGCCGCTGCGCCTCGGCGTCCGGCGGCGGCGCGTCGGCGTCGATTTCGCGCATGCCGGCGCCGCAGGGAACGTCGCTGTAAGTGGTCTTGCCGTCCGATTCGCATTTGTAGATTGCCATCGCGGGACTGGAGAACAGCAGCAGGGCGAGCATGGCCAGGGTGGAGAGCAGGGTGTGCATGGAGTGGAGCGGCGTCAGACGACCTTGCCGGGATTCATCAGGTTGAGGGGATCGAGCGCCTGCTTGATGGTGCGCATCAGGTTCATCTCGACGTCGGATTTGTAGCGCAGGATTTCTTCCCGCTTCAGCGCGCCCAGCCCGTGCTCGGCCGAAATGGAACCGCCGAAGCGGTGCACGCTGTCGTGCACGATGCGGTTGACCGCGGGCTGCCTTGCCATGAACGATGGCGTGCTTTCCAGCCTGGGCGGCGCGACGTTGTAATGCAGGTTGCCATCGCCCAGGTGTCCGAAGGTCACCATGCGCACGCCGGGGAAGGCCGCTTCCAGCTCGCGGTCCGTGTGGCGGATGAAATCGGCGATGGCGGAAACCGGCAGCGACACGTCGTGCTTGATGTTCTGGCCTTCGGCCGCTTGCGCCAGCGGAATCGCCTCGCGCAGGTTCCACAGTTCTCTGGCCTGGGCGAGCGAGGAGGCGGTCACGGCGTCCTGGATCAGGTCCTGCTCCAGCGCGTCGCGCAGCAGCCGTTCGCGCAGCCCGGCGGCATGCTCTTCCGATTCGGCGTCCGACAGCTCGCACAGCACGTACTGCGCATGGTGCGCCGCGAACGGGAACGCCAGCTGCGGGAAATGCTTGCGGACCAGTTGCAGGCAGAAATCGGACATCAGCTCGAAGCCGGTCAGCGCGCCCGCGCAGCGTTCCTGCGCCAGCGCGAGGAAGCGCAGTGCGTCGTCCGGCGAGCGCAGGGCGGCCAGCGACGTGGCGCGCGCGGCCGGCAGCGGGAACAGCTTGAGCACGGCGGCGGTGATGACGCCCAACGTGCCTTCGGAGCCGATGTAAAGGTCGCGCAGGTCGTAGCCGGTGTTGTCCTTGCGCAGTCCGCGCAGCCCGTTCCAGATTTCCCCTTGCGCCGTCACGACTTCCAGTCCCAGACACAGTTCGCGCGCATTGCCGTAGCGCAGCACCGCGGTGCCGCCGGCGTTCGAGGCGAGATTGCCGCCGATCGTGCAGCTGCCTTCGGCCGCCAGCGACAGCGGGAACAGGCGGTGCGCCTCGGCGGCCGCATGCTGCACGCGTTGCAGGACGCAGCCCGCTTCGACGGTGATCGTGTTGTTGAGTGCATCGACGGCGCGTATGCGGTTCATGCGCGACAGCGACAGCACGATGGCCTTGCCGCTGTCGTCTGGCACGCTGCCCAGCACGAGGCCGGTGTTGCCGCCCTGCGGCACGAGCGGGACGCGATGCGCATTGCACAGGCGGACGATGTCGGCCGCTTCATTGGTGGAGGCAGGCAGGACGACGCCGAGCGCCTTGCCGATATGGCGCCGCCGCTGATCGACGAGATAGGGACGCATTTCGCCGCTCTCGACCAGCACGCGGGATGCGCCGACGGCGTCGCGGCAGGCGTCGAGGAAGGCGCTCATTCCGCCGCCTTGCGCAGCGCCTGCTGCGCGAGCGCTCTGGCGGCGCGCTTGTACGGATGCACGAAGCACAGCACGCAAAGGAAGAAGACGGCCGCCAGCGCCGTTTCGATCCATCCCAGCGTGGACGACAGCCCACGGTCGGTCATGCCGCGCACGACGCCCTCGGCCACGTAGGCCAGGATGAGGAAAGACGACCACTGCATCGTGTAGAGATCGCGCCGGACGATGCCGCGCAGCGGCAGCAGCAGCGGCACGGCCTTGAGCGCCAGCCAGGAACCGTGCGGGCGTAGCGGCGCGAGGGCGAGTTCCCACGCGAAGCACAGGCAGACCAGCGCCAGCAGGGCGGCGAGCGCGCCGCAGTGCAAGAGACGCTGGCGCCGTTCGTTCATGCCGCCGTGCGCAGCCTGAGCGCGGTTTGCGCCAGCCGCCGTCCCAGCGCGACGGCCAGCGCGCGCGAGTCGTCCGACATCGCCTGCATGCCGTTGGTGCCGGCCCAGTGCGATGCGCCGTAGGGCGTGCCGCCGGTGGCGGTCGTCATCAGCGCCGGCTCGGTATAGGGGACGCCGAGCACCAGCATGCCGTGGTGCAGCAGCGGTAGCATCATCGACAGCAGCGTGGATTCCTGGCCGCCATGCAGGCTGCCGGTCGACGTGAACAGGCAGGCCGGCTTGCCGGCCAGCGCGCCGCCCAGCCACTGCGGCGTGGTGCTGTCGAGGAAGTACTTCATTGGCGCCGCCATGTTGCCGAAGCGCGTCGGCGAACCGAGCGCCAGTCCCGCGCATTCCTCCAGGTCGCGCAGTTCCGCGTACGGCGCGCCGCTCGGTGGCACTTCGGGCTCGGTGGCTTCGGCCACCGTGGAAACCGGCGGCACCGTGCGCAGGCGCGCTTCGCAGCCGGCCACGCTGTCGATGCCCTGGCCGATGTATTCCGCCAGCTTGCGGGTGCTGCCGTGCCGCGAATAGAACAGCACGAGTAGGGGGAGGGGAGCGTTCATGCTTGGTATTATAGGACGCTTGTCATCCTTTCCATCAATGCCGGCGTTCCGTTCGCATGCCGAGGCGGCAGTGCGCCGCATTCGCTGCAGAACCTGTTCCGGCTCCTTGCATGAAGCTTATCGATCTGCCGTTTTCCCGTGAACTGTCCTGGCCGCAGATACGCGATCTGTGCCGCTTCGCCGTGCGCCGGCTGAGCGAGGAAAGGCTGCCGCAGGTCGCCGGCAGCCTGACCTTCACCAGCGTGCTGGCGCTGGTGCCGGTCCTGACGATCGCGCTGGCGATCTTCACGACCTTCCCGCTGTTCCATACCTTCCGTGCTTCGCTGGAAGCCTATTTCGTGCAGAACCTGATGCCCAAGGGGATCGCCAACACCATCCTCGGCTACCTGACGCAGTTTTCCGCCAAGGCGACGCGGCTGTCGGCGCTGGGCGCGGCGGCGCTGATCGTGACCGCCGTGATGATGATGCTGATGATCGACCGCGTGTTCAACCAGATCTGGCGCGTCAGGACGCGGCGGCCGATCGCGCAGCGCATCCTGGTCTACTGGGCCATCGTAACGCTGGGGCCGCTGCTGATCGGCGTGTCGATTTCACTGACCTCGTACCTGTTCACGGCGACGCACGGCGTGGTGCGCCACGTGCCATTCGTCGGCGCGGTGTTCTTCACGCTGGTGTCGGTGCTGCTGAGCACCTTCGTCTTCACGTCGATGTACATCGTGGTGCCGAACCGCGAGGTCGAGTGGCGCGACGCGCTGTGCGGCGGGCTGCTGGCGGCGGTGGCGTTCGAGATCGTCAAGCGTTTGTTCGCCATCTTCGTCGTCAAGGCGCCGACCTACACCATGGTCTACGGCGCGGTGGCCGCCTTTCCGATCTTCCTGGTGTGGATCTACCTCGGCTGGCTGATCACGCTGGGCGGTGCGGTCGTCACCGCTTCGCTGCCGGTCGTCAAGTACGAACGCTGGTGGCATGTGCCGCAGCCCGGCAGCGCCTTCGTCGATGCGATGGCCTTGCTGGCCGTCCTGTGTGAGGCGCGCGCCGCGCGGCATGCCGCGGTCAATGCGCAGACGCTGCGCCTGCGCACGCGGCTGGGATATGTGGAAGCGGAAGTGTTGCTGCAGAAGATGGCCGACGCTGGGTGGGTCGGCCGCCTGCGTGCCGAAGGGCCGAAACGCACCCAGTGGGGCAAGCGCATCACTGAAGGCATCGACCGCTGGACCCTGTTGGCCAACCCGTGCCAGCTGCGGCTGGCCGACGTCTACCGCCTGTTCGTGTTCGACGCTTCCGGGCACGACGAGGCGCTTGCGCAGAAAGTCGAAGGCGCGGTCGAACGGGGGTTGGAGCAGACGCTCGCCGCCCACTTCGGCGGCGCGGCCTAGAAGGACACCTGCCCCGTCAGCATCTGCCAGTACATCAGCCACGCGCTGGCGAACGCATAGAACGGTTGGCGGAACGAGCGCGGCCAGTTCTTCTCGAACAGGAAATGGCCGCTCCAGCTGAACCCGTAGAACGCGAGCGCCGCCGCCAGCAGCCACCAGGCATTGCCGCTCAGGGCGAGCAGGATGAGAAACACGAGCGCCAGCGTCGAGCCGATGAAATGCAGCTGCCGCGAAGTGCGGTCGGTGTGTTCGGCGAGGTAGCGCGCATGGAATGCGGGGAACGACGTGGCTTCATGCGGCGTTCTTTCTGTCAGCGTGCTCATGGCTTCCTCCTGTCGTCGTGGTGCTGCATTCAGGGTAGTACGCGCCGCCGCATATGCAACCGCGATCCGCGGCGTTGCGCCATCCGGATGCCTGTTCCGGATGGCGGCACGTCTTGCCCGCAAGCATCCTTCCTGCATCCCTCCGTGGATTTTTCGATTGGCCTGCACTACATTGGGAAGACCCATAACGATGATTCGAGGAGACGAGGCCATGAAGGTATCCGAAATCCTGAAGGTCAAGGGCAACATCCTGTTCACCGTCACGCCGGACACGCCGATGATGGAGGCGGTCCATGCGATGGCGGAAAAGGACATCGGTTCGCTGGTCGTCATGGAGGCGGGTGGACTGGTCGGCATGCTGAGCTTCCGCGAAGTGATGGCGACGCTGCACGCCAATGGCGGCGCGGTGGGCGGCGATACCGTGCGGCGGCACATGGATACGCGGCCGCTGACGATCACCCGCGATGCCGAACTGGACGAGGCGCGGCGCATGATGCTGGAGCGGCACGCGCGCTACGTGCCGGTGCTGGAAGACGGTCACCTGGTCGGCGTGATTTCCTTTTACGACGTGGCGAAGGCGATCCTGGAGGCGCAGGGTTTCGAGAACCGGATGCTGAAGTCCTACATCCAGGATCAACCCTTGGCGGTGCTCGAACAGGGCGAATAGTACCGGCGGTGAGGCCGGACCGCGTACGCCTTCCGAATGGAAAGCGTGGCGATAGGTCTCGATAGGACCGGCAGGCAAGAAGATCAAGACAGCCGTCACGGCATGGGGCTGGCGTTTCCGCAGGCCCGTGACCGACAGACGGTAATATTTCGCGTCGGTGTTCTCCGGGGCGACGTCGTGCTGTTGCTGACGCACGACGCGGACCATGCTTATCTCTTCAGCGTCCGTCATCGCCGACGCTGGATGGGCTATGCGCAAATGCATGCTTAACAAATCCCACATAAAGGGATAAGCTGTGCTGTATGTTGATTGTTTTGCAACTCCATGCGGCACCAGCAGGCGTCACGTCGGCACGCCTGCCGCTCGCCTGAGGCGGACAGCATGCCAGACCAACTTCGCCTTTCGCTCCTCTCCGTCACGGCGTGCGTGCTGACTCTCTCGATTTTCGCGATCGACGCGTTCACGTCGTTCGACACAGCCATCGCGGCGCTGTATGTCATCGTCGTGCTGGTCGCCACGCTGCTGTGGCGCAGGCCGGTCGTGATCGCGGTCGCCGCGGTCTGCGTGGCGTTGACCGTCGTCGCCTACCTGATCGGCCATTTGGCGGAAGGCGTTGGCCTGGCTCTCGTGCGCTGCCTGGTATCGATCACGGGAATCGTCGTCACCGCCGTGCTCGGACTGAAGCTGCAGGAGGCGCGGCAGACAGTGCTTGAGCGCGAAGCCGCGCTGCGCGACGCCAGCGTGCGGAAGGATGAGTTCCTCGCCATGCTCGCGCATGAACTGCGCAATCCGCTCGCGCCCATCAGCGCCGCTGCCCACCTGCTGAAAATGACTTCCTCCAGCCCCGAGCAGATCGAAAGGATCAGCTACATCATCAGCAGGCAGGTCGGGCACTTGAGTAACCTGGTGGACGACCTGCTCGACGTGTCGCGCGTGACGCGCCGGCTGGTGGTGCTGAACAAGGAACCGGTGGACATGAAGCGCGTGATTGCCGATGCGGTGGAGCAGGTCCGGCCGCTGATCGACGAGCGGCGGCACCGCCTGACGATCGCGCTGGCACCCGAGTCGGCGGTCGTCCTCGGCGACCACAAGCGGCTGGTGCAGGTGGCGGCCAACCTGCTCAACAACGCGGCCAAGTACACCCATCCCGGCGGCAACGTGGCGCTGGCGATGGAGACGGAAGGCGGCACCGTGGTATTGCGCGTGTCGGACGACGGCATCGGCATTCCCGCCGAGCTGCTGCCCCGCATCTTCGAACTATTCTCGCAGGCGGAAAGAAGCGCTGACCGTTCCCAGGGCGGCCTCGGCATCGGGCTGTCGCTGGTCAAGGCGCTGGTGGAGCTGCACGGCGGCAGCGTGACGGCGGAAACCGCCGGGCCCGGGGCCGGCAGCACCTTCACTGTGCGCCTTCCGCTGTACGCCAGGCCGGGACAGGCGAACGAGGCGGAGGTCGAACTGCCGGTGCGGCAGGCGCAGAACCGGCTGCACATCCTCGTCGTCGACGACAATGCCGACGCCGCCTACATGCTGGGAGCGTTGCTGCTCAATGCCGGTCATCGCGTCAACATCGTGCACGGCGCGAAGGATGCGCTCGAACGGGCGAAGAAGGAGGCGTACGACGTCTTCGTTCTCGACATCGGCATGCCGGAACTGGATGGCAACCAGCTGGCCGCGCAGCTGCGCGGCGGCGCCGAAGGGCGGACGGCATTACTGCTTGCCGTCAGCGGCTACGGGCAGGCGAGCGACCGAGAGGCGGCACTCCGGGCCGGGTTCGATCATTACCTGATCAAGCCGGTCGATATCGACGCGCTGCTCGACTTGCTCGAACGCTTCGGCGAACGGACAGCCAGGGAACGGGACGCGGGCGGAAAGAAGTCCGTCACATAGCGGAAGCGACGCCGCCTCGCCCGCCGCAGCAACATTGCCGCGCGCGCGTTTCGGCGCTGCATGTCCAGGAGACGGCGTATCTCGCGCACCAGCCTGGTGACGTCGAAAGGCTTGCCGAAGACTGCCTGTGCGGAGGTATGAACGAGCTCTTCCGCGAACGCGCTGATCAGGATGAAGGGGATGTGAGCGGTCGCCGGTTCGGCGCGGCTGCGCACGCACAGTTCCAGGCCGTTCATGCCGGGCATCATGTAATCCGAAATGACCAGATCGATGCGCTCCTGCGTCAGCAGGCGCCATGCCTCCAGCCCATCATGCGCCGGCAGCACGCGATAGCCTTCCGCGTCCAGCACGCAGGCCAGGACTTCGACGATGGCTTCCTCATCGTCGGCGACGAGTATCGTCTCCATGATCTTCTCCTCCGGCGCCGTTCTTGGGCTTCGCGGATGCAGGCGCTACTTGTGCCGTGTTCGTCGCGTCTGTATTACTTGGACAGAAGGGGCGGAAATGTGTTCCTCGCCGTAACATTTTCTATGCCGGCAGCGGGTCTTCTCCGCCTTTTTGCGGCGCCACCTTCGGTAGGATCAGCGTGAACGTGGTGCCGACGCCGACTGCGCTTTGCACGCGCACGCGGCCGCCCAGCACGCCGGTGACGATGTTGTGGGTGATGTTCAGCCCCAGCCCCGAGCCGCCGGCGCCGAGCTTGGTGGTGAAGAAGGGATCGAAGATGCGGTTCAGGTGGGAGGAGGGGATGCCGACGCCGTCGTCGCTGACGGTCAGCTCGATCAGGCCGTCGTCGTTCTCGCGTGCGGCGATCACGATGGTGCCGCGGTTCTTGCCTTCGAAGCCGTGCAGCAGCGCGTTGTTGATCAGGTTGGTCAGCACCTGCCCGAGCGGACCGGGGTAGCTGTCGAAGACCAGGTCGGTGGGAATGCTCTGCTCGACGCTGAACGGACTCTTCCTGATCATCGGCCACAGCGTCAGCAGGATTTCGCTCACGACTTCGGCCAGCGAGAACGTCCTGCGCTGCGAACTGGTCTGGTCGATCGCGACCTGCTTGAAGCTGTTGACGAGATCCGCCGCGCGATGCAGGTTGCGTACCAGGATGTCGCTGGCGCGGCCGACGTCGGCCAGGTAGCTTTCCAACGCCGAGCGCTTGATGCCGCCGTTGTCGCGGTAGCCGACGGTCAGCGCGGCGGTCTGGTCGTCCAGCGCGCTGGCGACCATCAGGCTGTTGCCGATCGGTGTGTTCAGTTCGTGCGAGATGCCGGCCACCAGTTCGCCGAGCGCGGCCAGTTTCTCGTTGTTGACCAGCTCTTCGTGCGCCTGGTTCAGCGCGTTCAGCGTGGTTTCCAGCTCTTGGTTGGCCATCTGCAGTTCCTCGGTGCGCTCGACCACGCGGTCTTCCAGCGTGGCATTGAGCTCGCGGATCTCCTGCTCGATCAGGCGTTTTTCCGTCACGTCCTGGCAGGCGAGGATGCCGAACTGCTCGCCTTCGAGCCGGAACACGTGGCCGGAAATCTGGACCAGCACGCGGGTGCGGTCACCGCGGTACATCCATACTTCGCGCGGCGACCTGGTGCTGCCCTCGCGCTTGAGTTCGCGCAGCAGGACTTCGCGGTCTTCGGGATCGCAATACATTTCGAGATCGCGGGTGTTCATGCCGAGCACGTCGGCGCGCGGCCGCAGGAAGAGCTGCTCGAACGCGCCATTGACGTCCTTGATCACGCTGCCGTCGTCGATTTGCGTGACGAACATCGGCACCGGCGTGGAATGGAAGATGGCGGCGAAGCGCTGTTCGCTGAGGCGCAGCTCCTCTTCCGCGTGCTGCCTTTCCAGCTCCGCCGACGCGCGCTCGCTGAAGACCTGCAGCAGCGACCTGACCAGGTCGGGACTGTGCAGCGGCCGCGAGTGCATGACGGCGAGCACGCCGATCGCGTTGCCGTTGGCGTCGTACAGCGGCGCGCCGGCGTAGCTGTCCCAGCCCTGCTCGAGCAGCACCGGATCGAGCGGGAAGGTGGCCTGCACGTCGTTGGCGAAAACCGTCAGGCCGCTGTCCAGCGTGCGTTCGTACGGTGTGCCCGGCACGCGGTATTCGTGGTTGTCCGACAGTTCGCCGTGCAGGTGCGAGGCGAGTGCGCGGATGACGTTCGGCTCGCCGGGCGGGCACAGCCCGATCAGCGCGCAGTCGGTGCGCAGCGCCGAGGCGAGGTCGTTGACCAGCGATTCGAAGAAGGATTCGCCGGCCATGCCGCGCGTACCCTGCGCCAGGCGCAGCAGCGCGTGGTCGGCTTCCGCCTTCTGCTCTTCCATCAGGCGCTGGCGGGTCACGTCGCGCACCACCGCCAGCACGTACTGGTCGTCGTCGATGGCGAAGATGGTGGCGCTGATCAGGCAGTTGCGGATGTTGCCGTTCTTCCTGCGCAGGGTCCAGGGGAAGTCCTGCACGGTCGTGTATTGGCGCAGGCGGCGGAACAGTTCTTCGCGTTCCTTCGGGTAGAACCACAGCCGCAGCTGCAGCGCGTTCCTGCCGAGCCATTCGGCGCGGGTGTAGCCCATCAGGTTCTCGAATGCGGCATTGGCGTCGATGAAGCCGCCGTCGCCGAGGCGGGAAATGGACACCGAATCCGGATTGCAGCGGAACGCGCCGGCGAATCTCGCTTCGGACAGGCGCAGCAGCTCGGCCGCGCGGCGTTTGTCCGAGATGTCTTCCGCCATCGACAGCAGCCTGCCCGAGCTGCGGCTTTCCTCCTGGATGCAGGCATAGCGCCATTCGCAGGTGACGATGCGCCCGTCGGCGGTGAGGTTGCCGTGCACGCTGCGCGGGGTTTCCTCGCACGCCCGCGGCTGGCGCATCAGCGTGTCGATCAGCATCAGCTGTTCGTCCGGGACGAGGAAGGCCGCATGGCGGCCGAGCGCGTCTTCGCGCCGGTAGCCGAAGACGCGCTCGGCCGCCGCGTTCCATTCGACCACCCGGCGTTCTTCGTTCCATTCGATGATCGCGATCGGGCTTTGCTCGACCAGCGCGCGGAAGCGCGCCTCGCGTTCGTAGAGTTCGAGCTCGATGTGGGCACGCTGTTCGATGTCTGCCATCAGTTCGCGGTTGCCGCGATCCAGCGCGCCGATCAGTCCACCCAGGCCAACGCGCATGGCTTCCAGGCGCTGCGCCAGCATGCCGATTTCGTCGGGACGGCTCCAGGTGACGGCCTGGTCGAGCTGGCGCCGCGCGAGCCGGTCGGCATCGGCGCTCACGCGCATCAGCGGACGGACCAGGCGCCTGTCGAGCAGCAGCAGGACCAGCAGGACGGACAGGCCGGCCTGTCCTGCCAGCGCAGCCAGCCGGTGCAGCATGTCGGCGGACATCAAACGCTGGCGCTGCGCGCTGCCAAGTTCGAGCGCCAGGCTGCCGGCCGGCCGGCCGAGGTAGTACAGCGGCATGGTTGCGGCGGCGATGAATTCGCCATCGTGCGGCGGCCGTTCGGCGGCGGCGAACGGCGCCCGGTTCGCATCGCGCAGCTTGACCGCGATGATGTCCCGATCACGCGCCATCGCCTGGTCGATCGCCGTGGCAGCGGCCTGCCGGTTGCCGTCGGACACCAGCGCCGCGAACCGGTCCGACAGCCTGGCGGCGTCGTTGCGGACGGCATCGATGGTCGCCTGCCGGATTTCCACCTCGTAGCGCCGGTGCCAGTCATAGCCGTTGACAAGCAGTGCCGGAAGCAGGACGCCGCCCAATACCGCCAGCACGATGGCGGGACGCAGGGAAAGCGGCCTGTTCCTCATGGGAAGTCTGCCTGTCAGGCGCGTTGCGGTTGACTGCCGGGAGGAGGCACCGCGTGGCGACGCTCAGTGCGGTTCATGCCGCCGCAGCCAGTCGTGCAATGCGCTGGCCGTCATCGGCCGCGCGAACAGATAGCCCTGGCCGATCGGACAGCCGAGATCGGCCAGTATGGCGGCCTGGCGCTCGTCTTCCACGCCTTCGGCGATGATCTCGAGCTCCATGTTGCGGCCGAGCTGGATGATCATCTCGGCGATGCTGCTGCCGCGCGATGAGTCGGTGATCTCGGTGACGAATGCGCGGTCGATCTTCAGCCGGTCCACGCTCAACTTCTGCAGATGACTGAGCGAGGAGAAGCCGGTGCCGAAATCATCGATCGCGATGCTGACGCCGGTTTCGGTGATCTGGTCCAGCAGCCGGATCAGGGCTTCCGGTTCTTCCATCGCCATCGATTCGGTGATTTCCAGTTCGATGCAGTGCGCAGGCGCCTGCGTGTCGCTCAGCGCCTGGCGCAGCATCGTGAGGAAATGCGGGTGCCGGAACTGCACCTGCGACACGTTGACGGAGATCATGAAATCGGTGAAGCCGGACGCATGCACGCGCACCACTTCCTCGCAGGCCTGGCGCAGCACCCATTCGCCGAGTTCGATGATCAGGCCGGAGTATTCGGCAATCGGGATGAAGCGGGACGGCGGAATTTCGAGGCCATCTTCCAGCGTCCAGCGCAGCAGGGCCTCGGCGCCGAGCGGCGCGCGCGTCCTCATGTCGACCTGCGGCTGGTAGGCGACGAACAGCCGCTTTTCCTCGAACGCCTTGCGCAGCGCGTGCATCATGTTGACGCGCTCGCGGATGTCGATGCCCATGCTCTGCGAAAAGTAGAAATGCCCGGAGCGCTTCTGCAGCTTGGCGCGCTTGAGCGCGATATGCGCATTCTTGAGCGCTTCCACGCCGCGGCCGCGATGCTCGGACAGCCGCACCAGTCCCACCGTTGCCGACAGCTGCACGTTCTGGCCGTCGATGATGAAGGGCCGCTCGAACAGCGACAGGATGGCGGCCGGATTGACCTGCGCGTCGTCGCCCATCACGCCGAAGGTGTCGCCGCTGACGCGCGCCACGGTCAGCTTGCTGCCCAGCTGCGATTGCAGGCGCGAGGCGACCGCGAGCAGCAGCAGGTCGCCGAACTGGTGGCCCAGCGTGTCGTTGGTTTCGGCGAAGTGATCGATGTCGACCAGTGCCAGCGTGACCGGGCGGCTTTTTGCCGACAGCAGGCTTTCGTCGATGATTTCCTTCAGGCGCGTGCGGTTGGGCAGCTTGGTCAGCGAATCGTAGAAGGCCGAATTGTGCAGATGCGTGACCAGCATGATGTTGGCCAGTCCGACCGAGATGTTCCGGCAGAAGACTTCGAGCAGGCGCAGCTCGATCGAGTCGAGCGCGCGGCCGGTGCGCAGGTAGGCGGCGAAGTTGCGCGAGGCGTTGCCGGTGAAATGCAGCGCGGCGAAATCGTCGCCGTAGATGTTGCGGCGTTCGCGCAGCGCCTCGCCGAGCGCTTCGCCGATCCGCTTCTCGTCGAGAGCCGACACCTGGTGGTTGAGCAGGTCGCGATAGGCGCCCGCCGCGGCAATGACGAACAGCTCTGTGTCGTGGTTGTGCAGATATTCCTGCACGCACAGCAGGCCGTCGGCCTCGACGTCCAGCAGGCGGGCAAGCTGGACCAGCACGCCGGAGGCGAATTCCTCCAGCGTCTGCTGTTTCATCAACTGCCCGCTGCCCTGCAGGATCAGGTCTAGGCCATTGCTGCTGGCATTGAGCGCGCGGATCTGTTCGTAGGAGCGGATGGCCGCGGTGACCATCGTGTACAGCTTGATGCGGGTGAGCTCGGACTTGGTCTTGTAGTCGTTGATGTCGTACTGCTGGATGGCTTCGATCTCCGGCGCGTAGCCGGGCTGGCCGGTGCGCAGGATGATGCGCACTTCCGGGCGGTGCAGCACGTTGCGGATGTAATGCACCAGCTGCAGTCCCTCGTCCTGCTGTTCCATGACGACGTCGAGCAGGATGACGGCGACGTCCGGCTGCTGCGCCAGAATGTCGCGCGCCTGCTGCGCCGAATAGGCATGCAGGAATGCCAGAGGCCGGTTCTGTATTTCGACATTGCCCAACGCGAAAGTCGTGGCGGAATGGACATCGGCGTCGTCGTCGATGATCATGACGAGCCAGACGTCGTCGCGCGCGGCTACTGCGGAACCGGCAGCGTGCGCCGTCTCATCCAGAAATACAACCTCGTCTCCGCCTGGGCCAGCCGAATTGCTCATGGAAAGCCTTCTCCGGGATCAAATATTCTGGAAAGGCCATATATTGCCCATCCACAAGGCTTCAGGCAACGTTTTTTCGGGAAGTGTGCTTTCCTTGCACTGGTAGAATGGCGGTTTTCACCTTTGTTCACAAATTCAGCGCGATGTCCGGCAATACCTTTGGAACCTTGTTTACCGTGACCACCTTCGGCGAGTCGCACGGCCCCGCGATCGGCTGCGTGGTCGACGGCTGCCCGCCCGGCATGGTCCTGTCGGAAGCCGACATTCAGCCGGAACTGGACCGGCGCCGTCCCGGCACCTCGCGCCACGTCACGCAGCGGCAGGAGCCGGACACCGTCGAGATCCTGTCCGGCGTCCATGAAGGCAAAACCACCGGCACGCCGATCGCGCTGCTGATCCGCAACCGGGACCAGCGCAGCAAGGATTACGGTAACATCGCCGATACCTTCCGTCCCGGCCATGCCGACTACACCTATTGGCACAAATACGGCATACGCGATCCGCGTGGCGGCGGACGCTCGTCGGCGCGGCTGACGGCGCCGGTCGTCGGCGCGGCGGCGATCGCGAAGAAGTGGTTGAACGAACAGTACGGCACCACGTTCGCCGGCTGCCTGAGCCAATTGGGCGACATCGCAATCCCGTTCCAAAGCTGGGAGTGTGTCGGCGAGAATCCGTTCTTTGCCGCGAACCGCGACCTGATTCCCGAACTGGAAACCTACATGGACGCGCTGCGCCGCGACGGCGATTCCTGCGGCGCGCGCATCGACGTGGTGGCGCGCAACGTGCCGGTCGGCCTGGGCGAACCGATCTACGACAAGCTGGATGCCGACATCGCCTACGCGCTGATGGGGATCAATGCCGTCAAGGGCGTGGAAATCGGCGCCGGCTTCCAATCGGTCGCGCAGCGCGGCAGCGTGCACGGCGACGAACTGACGCCGGACGGCTTCGCCAGCAACAATGCCGGCGGCGTGCTGGGCGGCATCTCGACCGGGCAGGACATCACCGCGTCGATCGCGATCAAGCCGACCTCCAGCATCCGCACCGCGCGCCGCTCGATCGACAAGGACGGCAATCCTGTCATGGTGGAAACGCTGGGACGCCACGATCCCTGCGTCGGCATCCGCGCCACCCCGATCGCCGAGGCGATGCTCGCGCTGGTGCTGATGGATCATGCGTTGCGCCACCGCGCGCAGTGCGGCGACGTGAAGGTGTCCACGCCGGACATCGCATCCGTCGTCGCGCGCCGGTCCTGAGCCGCGTCGTCCTCCGCGCCTTTCGCGCCGTCGCGGCGGCGCGCGCGGCCTTCGGCGTGGCGATGTCCTTTTGACAAAGGCTCGGCCGGCCACGCTCTTGCATGCGCTGCCATGCGCATCCATCTATGGTTCGGGCGCGACGTTTTCCGGCTCGGCGCCCACGCCCGTCCTTGTTCCGCGGCCATCCGGTCTCGTCCGGATATGGCATAATCGAGGGCTACTCACCGGTCATCGCCGACTTATTCGCATACGAACATGGCTCGCACGCTTTACGACAAACTCTGGGATTCGCACGTGGTCGACACGGGCGAGGACGGCACCACGATCCTGTACATCGACCGCCATCTGCTGCACGAAGTCACCAGCCCGCAAGCGTTTGAAGGCCTGAAGCTGGCCCATCGCCAGCCGTGGCGCCGCTCCGCCAACCTGATGGTGGCGGACCACAACGTGCCGACCACGGATCGCGCCAACGGCATTGCCGATCCGGTGTCCCGCCTGCAGGTGGAAACGCTGGACGGTAACGCGCAGGCATTCCACCTGACCTATTTCAGCATGCGCGACAAGCGCCAGGGCATCGTGCACGTAATTGGGCCGGAGCAGGGCGCGACGCTGCCCGGCATGACGGTGGTGTGCGGCGATTCGCATACGTCGACGCACGGCGCCTTCGGCTGCCTGGCGCACGGCATCGGCACGTCCGAGGTCGAGCACGTGCTGGCCACGCAGACGCTGCTGCAGAAGAAATCGAAATCCATGCTGGTGCAGGTCGACGGTGCGCTGCCGGCCGGCGTGACCGCCAAGGACATCGTGCTGGCCATCATCGGCCGGATCGGCACCGCCGGCGGCACCGGCTACGCGATCGAGTTCGCCGGTTCGACCATCCGTGCGCTGTCGATGGAAGGCCGCATGACGATCTGCAACATGGCGATCGAGGCGGGCGCGCGCGCCGGCATGGTCGCCGTCGACGACACCACGATCAACTACGTCAAGGGTCGCCCGTTCTCGCCGGTCGGACCGCACTGGGACCGCGCGGTCGACTATTGGCGCACGCTGCACTCGGACCCGGGCGCGAAGTTCGACATGGTCGTCACGCTGAACGCCGCCGAGATCAGGCCGCAGGTCACGTGGGGCACCTCGCCCGAGATGGTGGTGCCGGTCGATGCGCGTGTGCCGGACCCCGACAAGGAAAAGGATCCGGTCAAGCGCGACGGCATGGAGAAGGCGCTGATCTACATGGGCCTGAAGCCGAACACGCCGATCACCGACATCCGCATCGACAAGGTTTTCATCGGTTCCTGCACCAATTCCCGCATCGAGGATCTGCGCGCCGCCGCTGCCGTCGTGCGCGGCAAGCATCGCGCGCCGAACGTCAAGCTTGCGATGGTCGTGCCGGGCTCTGGCCTGGTGAAGGAGCAGGCCGAGCGCGAAGGTCTGGACCGGATATTCAAGGACGCCGGCTTCGAATGGCGCGAGCCGGGCTGCTCGATGTGCCTGGCGATGAACGCCGACCGGCTGGAGCCGGGCGAGCGCTGCGCCTCGACGTCCAACCGCAATTTCGAAGGCCGCCAGGGCGCCGGCGGCCGCACGCATCTGGTCAGTCCGGCGATGGCCGCGGCGGCCGGCATCGAAGGCCATTTCGTGGACGTGCGCGCGCTATAGAACCTGGGAGGGTTTTGATATGAAGAAAATCGTGCCGCTTTTGCTCATTGCATTACTGGGCTTGCTGGCCGGCTGCAATACGGTGCATGGCTTCGGCGAGGACGTAACGCATCTCGGCGACAAGATTCAAGGAAAGTAAATAAAGGACGCGGGCAACCTGGCCGCGGTACCGTGCTTCTGGCTGGACAACATGGAAAAATTCACTCTACTCGATGGCCTGGTGGCGCCGCTGGACCGCGCCAACGTGGATACGGACGCCATCATCCCCAAGCAGTTCCTGAAATCGATCAAGCGCACCGGCTTCGGTCCCAACCTGTTCGACGAATGGCGCTATCTCGACCATGGCGAGCCGGGCCAGGACAACACGAAGCGCCCGTTGAATCCCGATTTCGTGCTGAATCAGCCGCGCTACCAGGGCGCCACCATCCTGCTGGCGCGCAAAAACTTCGGCTGCGGCTCCTCGCGCGAGCATGCCCCGTGGGCGCTCAGCCAGTATGGTTTCCGCGCCGTCATCGCGCCGAGCTTCGCCGACATCTTCTTCAACAACTGTTACAAGAACGGCTTGCTGCCGGTGGTGCTGACCGAGACGCAGGTCGACCATCTGTTCGATGAAGTGAAAGCCTTCCCCGGTTTTCGCCTGGTCATCGATCTGGCGAAGCAGACCGTCGGCACGACCAACGGCAGCGCCGCCTATCCGTTCGAGATCGATGCCTTCCGCAAATACTGCCTGTTGAACGGCCTCGACGACATCGGTCTGACGCTGCAGCAGTCGGACAAGATTCGCGCGTTCGAGGAACGTCACCTGGCGGCGCAGCCCTGGCTGTCCAACACGATTTGATTTCCCGGTTTCCTTTCCATCCTTACTGAAGTCATCCAATGAAAATCGCAATCCTGCCCGGCGACGGCATCGGTCCCGAGATCATGAATCAGGCCGTCAAGGTGATGCACGCCCTTGGCGAACCATTCGAAACCGAAACCGTGCCGGTCGGCGGCGCGGCCTATGCGGCGCACGGCCATCCGCTGCCGGAATCGACGCTGAAGGTGGCGAAGGAAGCGGACGCCATCCTGTTCGGCGCCGTCGGCGACTTCAAGTACGACACGCTGGAGCGCTCGCTGCGTCCGGAGCAGGCGATCCTCGGCCTGCGCAAGCACCTGTCTCTGTTCGCCAACTTCCGGCCGGCGATCCTGTATCCGGAACTGGCCGGTGCATCGTCGCTGAAGCCGGAAATCGTGTCGGGCCTGGACATCATGATCGTGCGCGAACTGACCGGCGACATCTACTTCGGCCAGCCGCGCGGCATGCGCGAGGCGCCGGACGGCCCGTTCAAGGGCGCGCGCGAAGGCTTCGACACGATGCGCTACACCGAGCCTGAAATCCGCCGCATCGCGCACGTCGCCTTCCAGGCGGCACAGAAGCGCGGCAAGCGCCTGACCAGCGTCGACAAGGCCAACGTGCTGGAAACCTTCCAGTTCTGGCGCGACGTCGTCACCGACGTGCATAAGGAATACCCGGACGTCGAGCTCGACCACATGTACGTCGACAACGCCGCGATGCAACTGGTGCGCGCGCCGAAGAAGTTCGACGTGGTCGTCACCGGCAACATGTTCGGCGACATTCTCTCGGACGCCGCCGCGATGCTGACCGGTTCGATCGGCATGCTGCCGTCCGCTTCGCTCGACGCGAACAGCAAGGGCCTGTACGAGCCGTCGCACGGTTCGGCGCCGGACATCGCCGGCAAGGACATCGCCAACCCGCTGGCGCAGATCCTGTCGCTGGCGATGATGCTGCGCTATTCGCTGAACAAGGCCGAGCAGGCCGATCGCGTCGAAGCGGCGGTGAAGTCGGTGCTGAAGCAGGGTCTGCGCACGGCCGACATCCACGAACCGGGCACGACCAAGGTCGGCACCACGCAGATGGGCGACGCGGTCGTCAAGGCGCTGGCGTAACGGAAAACGAAACGTACGCGACATACGCGGGGAACCGGCGAACGGTTCCGGTTGAAGGCGGGAGGCGTGTGCATCCCGCCGCATGAAGGAATGATGATGAAACGAGTAGGCTTGGTCGGCTGGCGCGGCATGGTGGGTTCGGTCCTGATGCAGCGCATGCAGGAGGAAAAGGATTTCGACCTGATCGAACCGGTGTTCTTCACCACCTCGAACAAGGGCGGCCAGGCGCCGGCGATGGCGAAGAGCGAGACCACGCTGCAGGACGCCAACGACGTTGACGCATTGAAGCAGTGCGACATCATCATCACCTGCCAGGGCGGCGACTACACGACCGAGATCTTCCCGAAGCTGCGCGCGGCCGGCTGGAATGGCTACTGGATCGACGCCGCCTCCACGCTGCGCATGAAGGACGATGCCGTCATCATCCTGGATCCGGTCAACCTGAACGTGATCCGGGACGCGATGGCGCGCGGCGTCAAGAACTACATCGGCGGTAACTGCACGAACTCCATCCTGCTGATGGGCGTCGGCGGCCTGTTCCACGCCGGCCTGGTCGAATGGGTCAGCTCGATGACCTACCAGGCGGCGTCCGGCGGCGGCGCGAACCACATGCGCGAGCTGCTGGCCGGCATGGGCGTGGTGCATGGCGCGGTGTCAGAGGAATTGAAGACGCCGTCGTCGGCGATCCTCGACATCGATCGCAAGGTCGCGCAGGCGATCCGCCAGGACGTGTCGACCGAATTCTTCGGCGCGCCGCTGGCCGGCGGGCTGATTCCGTGGATCGACGCGCAGCTGGAAAACGGCCAGTCCAAGGAAGAATGGAAGGGCCAGGCCGAAGTCAACAAGATCCTCGGCAACGCGCGCCCGATCCCGGTCGACGGCCTGTGCGTGCGAATCGGCGCGATGCGCTGCCACAGCCTGGCGCTGACCATCAAGCTGAAGAAGGACGTACCGCTGAACGAGATCGAATCCATCATCCGCGCTGGCAATCCGTGGGTGAAGTGGGTGCCGAACGAACGCGCGATCACCGTCAAGGAACTGACGCCCGCGGCCATCACCGGCGGTCTGCAGATCGGCGTCGGCCGCGTGCGCAAGCTGAATCAGGGACCGGAATACCTGTCGGCCTTCGTCATCGGCGACCAGTTGCTGTGGGGCGCCGCCGAACCGCTGCGCCGCATGCTGCGGATCGTCCTCGGCGAATAGCGTTCGCCCTCAGACGGCTCCGCGTTGTCGAAGCGCAACATAAACCCGCGAATTCGTGTTGTTTCACGTTCGCGGGTTTTAAATTATCTGCCAAGATGGTTGCGCTTGCGCGCGTAAGTCCATGATGCTATGGTGAAAGTCCTTAAAAAAACATAAATAAGCGTTGCACCGTGCTTCCTTCCAACGTTTTCCAACGGAAATTTCCATGCCATTGAAGAACCGGTCATTCCCACGTTCAACCTTGCCCCCGCTGAAGGTGAAAACACTAGGCGCGGCAATTTTTTCGGCATTCGTGATGGCAAACGTCCATGCCGCCGGACTTGGGAAGCTGACCGTGCTGTCCGCACTCGGACAGCCGCTGCGGGCGGAAATCGAATTGACTTCGGTCGATCCGGACGAGGCCGGATCGCTGGTGCCGAAGCTGGCTTCGCCTGATGCCTACCGCCAGGCGAACGTGGAATACAACCCGGTGCTGCTGTCCCTGCATTTCGCGGTCGAGCAGCGCAGTTACGGCCCGGTCATCCGCGTGACCTCGACGCAACCCATCAACGATCCCTATGTCGACATGCTGCTGGAGCTGGACGGCAATCAGGGCAGCTTCATCCGCGAATACACCTTCCTGCTCGATCCTCCCCAACTGCATACGCAGCAATCGGCGCAGTTCGGCCCCGGCGCGCGCATCAATGCGCCTGCCGCGGCAATGCCGTCGTCCGCGGGCGGAAGAGTAGCCACCGGCGCGAGGCGCGCCGCTCCTGCACCGGCAGCCGCGCGGGAAAACGGTCCGGCCGAGCAGCAGTACAAGGTCAAGAAGGGCGATACCCTGGCGAAGATCGCCGCCCAATACCAGACGCCGGGTGTGTCGCTGGACCAGATGCTGGTGGCCTTGTACCGGGCCAATCCCGACGCCTTCATCGGCCACAACATGAACCGGATGCGTGCCGGTGAAATCCTGTCGATGCCGTCCGTTGACGCCACCGAGGCGGTTTCGCCTGCCGCGGCACGGCACACCGTCATCGCCCAGGCGGCCGACTTCAACGCCTATCGCAGCAAGCTGGCGAACCAGGTGGCGACCTCGGCGCCGAAGGCATCGGACGAAGGCCGGCAGACAGCGAGCGGCAAGATCGTCACGAAGGTCGAGGAACAGGCGGCGGGAACCGGGAGCGCGCCGGATCGGCTGAAATTGTCCAAGGCCGGCGGCGGCAATGCGGGCGGCCCGAGCACCGAGGACATGATCGCCAAGGAAAAGGCGCTTGAGGATGCCAACGACCGCGTCAAGGAACTTGAGAAGAACGTCAATGAGCTGCAGCAACTGCTGGAGATAAAGAACCGCGAACTGGCGGCCCAGCAGGCGCGGGCGGCGGGCGGCAAGGCTGCCGTGCCGCCGGTCGCGCCGGCTACGGCTTCCTCCACGGCCGCGGCGTCCAAGCCGGCAGCGGCATCTGCCACTGCGGCGTCGGCTTCGGCGGTAGCGGCGGTGCCGGTCAAGCCGGCGGCCAAACCGCATCCGACGGTCAAGCCCAGGCACCATTTCGTCGCGCCGCCGCCTCCACCGCCGCCCGGATTCTTCGAACAACTGACCAGCAGCGCGCTGTTCCTGCCGGGGGCTGCGACACTGCTGGCGCTGCTCGCCGGCCTCGGCATCTACAGCGCCCGCCGCCGCAAGCAGCCTGCCAAGTCCTTCGAAGACAGCATCATCACCGATTCGACGCTGAAATCAAATTCGCTGTTCGGTTCCACCGGCGGCCAGAGCGTGGATACGAACAACAGCGTGTTCAACTCGAATTTCGTGCCGTCGGCCAGCCAGCTTGACACCAACGAGGTCGATCCGATCGCCGAGGCCGACGTCTACATAGCCTACGGCCGCGATGCGCAGGCCGAGGAAATCCTGAAGGAAGCGCTGCGCAACCAGCCGGACCGTCATGCCGTGCGCGTCAAGCTGCTGGAAATCTACGCGAGCCGCAAGGACCTGCGTTCCTTCGAGATCCTGGCCACCGAGCTGTACAGCCTGACCAAGGGCGAAGGCGAGGACTGGCAGCAGGCGGCCAATCTCGGCGCCGTGCTCGATCCGGGCAACCCGCTGTATGCGTCCGGCGCGGCGCCGTCCGCTTCGGCCGCGACGCTCAATACGGCCACCCGCCTGGTGGACGAACCGAACCTGGACGCGCTGCTGGAAACGACGCAGTCGAAAGCCGGCAGTGCGCCGGAGGCGATGGACACCTCGCCGTATTTCGGCAGCACCACGCTGCTGGCCGATGAAGCTCTGCATGTGCCGCCGACGTCGGAGAAGGCCGCTGGCGCCGCCCAGCCGTCTCCCGAATCCGCCCCGTCGCTGCAGCCGGAGGTCGAGGATCTCGAATTCGATCTGGAAGGGCTGGAACTGTCGGCGCCGGACGACAAGCGCGTTGCCGAGTCGAAGGAACCGGAATTGCCGGCCGAGATCGCCGGCCTCGATCTGGATTTCCTCGACCGCAAGCCAGCGGAATCGGAGGCCGCTGCCCAAGCCGAAGAGGCGGCAGCATCCGAGCAGCCGGCCGGGGACGTACCCGACCTGATGTTTGATCTGGGCGAGCCGCCCGCTGCGCCGGCACCGACCGCCACCGCCGCTGCGCCGGAAGTATTGGTGCCCGAGGCGATGGGACTGGACTTCCCGGCTGCCGCGCCTGCAGCCCAGCCGGCTGCCGAAAGCGATGTGCCAGCGCCTGCGGTGCCGGAAGTCGCCGCAGAAACCACGTCTCCTTCCGCGCCGGCTCCAGCGCTCGACGAACTGCCGGAGCTGGAAGGGCTGGACGAGGAACAATATTCCAGCAACGCGGAAATGGCGACCAAGCTCGACCTCGCCGTGGCCTACCAGGAGATCGGCGACAAGGAAGGCGCGCGCGAACTGCTGGAGGAAGTGGTCAAGGGTGGCAGTATCGAACAGACGGAAAAGGCCAGGAACCTGCTCGCCAAGCTGGCCTGATCCCGGCCGTCATCCAACCGACGGGCGCAATGCCATGCTTGCGCCCGTTTTCATTTCCGGCTTCCGCCGGCGGCAGAATGCGACATGAACGGTGAAACGACACGCATCGTGCTCGGCGTGCAATACGACGGCGCGCCTTGGCAGGGCTGGCAGACGCAGCCGAGCGGGCTGACCGTGCAGGATCGGCTGGAGCACGCGCTGCGGCAATTTGCCGGCTGCGCGATCGGCACGACCTGCGCCGGACGCACGGACACCGGCGTGCACGCGCTGGAGCAGGTCGTGCATTTCGATACGCCGCTGAAGCGCGAGACGGCATCCTGGGTGCGCGGCGTCAACGCCTTCCTGCCGCCCTCGATCGCGGTGCGCTGGGCGGCCGAGGTGCCGCATGACGAGGCAAATCCCTCGACCCATCCATTTCACGCGCGTTTCAGCGCACGCTCGCGCACCTATCAGTACGTGCTGTACAACCACCCGGTCCGTTCGCCGCTGCTGGCCGGCAGGGCAGGCTGGGCGTTCCGGCCGCTCGACATGGAACGGATGCGGCAGGCGGCCGCGCTGCTGGTCGGCGAGCACGATTTCTCCGCCTTCCGCAGCGCGGAGTGCCAGGCGAAGTCGCTGGTGAAGACGATGCACGACATCCGCATCGAGCGGCAGGGCGACCTCTGGATGTTCACGCTGCATGCCAACGCCTTCCTGCACCACATGGTGCGCAACATCGTCGGCTCGCTGCTGGTAGTGGGCAATGGTTCGCGTTCGGCGGCCTGGCTGCAGCAGGTGCGGGACGGCCGGGACAGGAAATACGCGGCGCCCACCTTCATGCCGGACGGGCTGTACCTGGCCAAAATCGATTACGATCCGGCATGGCGACTGCCGCAGCAGGACGTGCGTAATTTCCTCTGGGCATGAGCCTGTACAAAAACAGGCAACCTTCGACAATCCGATTCCTTCGATGATGCACCGTACCCGAATCAAGATATGCGGCCTGACGCGCCCGGAAGACGTGCAGGGCGCCGTCGCGGCCGGGGCCGACGCGCTTGGCTTCGTGTTCTATCCCGCCAGCCCGCGTTGCGTCGCGCCGCGCACCGCGGCGCAACTGATCGCGCTGGTGCCGCCGTTCGTGACGACCACGGGATTGTTCGTCAATGCCGGCCTGGACGAAGTCAGGCAGACCGTGGCCGAGGCGCCGGTCGCGATGCTGCAGTTCCACGGCGACGAGAGCGCCGCCGAATGCGCGGCGATCGCCGAAGCCGTCAACCGCCCGTTCCTGCGTGCGCTGCGCATCGAGCCGCAGGCCGCGGCGGCCGATTTGCTAGAATACGAATCCGATTATCGCGCCGCCAGTCCGCTGTTCGCGGGCCTGCTGCTCGACGCTTTCGTCGACGGCTACGGCGGCGGTGGAAAGGTCTTCGATTGGTCCGTCATCCCCGCAAATCTCGCGCCTCGGGTCGTTTTGAGTGGTGGCTTGAGCGCGCAAAACGTCGCTGACGCAGTGACGCGCGTCCGGCCGCATGCGGTCGACGTCAGCAGCGGCGTCGAGAGCGGCAAGGGCATCAAGGACGTCGCGAAAATCCGCGCCTTCATCGATGCGGTCCGCACGGCGGACGCCGTATCACAGCAAAATCCACAGCAAAATCCGCAGCATCCACAGCAGAATCCATAGCAAAGAGAACACCATGAAAGAATTCGACGCGCTCGGCACTCACGCGGAGCGGCAGCCGGTCGGCGAGGCGGCCCTGCACCAGGCCGCGCCCTACAACCTGCCCGACGCGCGCGGCCATTTCGGCCCGTACGGCGGCAGCTTCGTTTCTGAGACGCTGAGCCATGCGCTGGCCGAACTGAAGGCGGCCTATGCGCATTACCGCAAGGATCCGGACTTCCTGGCGGAATTCCACGACGACCTCAAGCACTTCGTTGGCCGCCCCAGCCCCGTGTACCACGCGAAGCGTTGGTCCGAGAAGATGGGCGGCGCGCAACTCTACTTCAAGCGCGAGGACCTGAACCATACCGGCGCGCACAAGATCAACAACGTCATCGGCCAGGCGCTGCTGGCGCGCCGCATGGGCAAGCCGCGCATCATCGCGGAAACCGGCGCCGGCCAGCACGGCGTGGCGACCGCCACCATCTGCGCGCGCTTCGGTCTCGAATGCGTGGTGTACATGGGCAGCGAGGACGTCAAGCGCCAGGCGCAGAACGTCTACCGGATGAAATTGCTCGGCGCCACCGTGGTGCCGGTCGAATCCGGTTCGAAGACGCTGAAGGATGCGCTGAACGAAGCGATGCGCGACTGGGTGACCAACGTCGAGAACACCTTCTACATCATCGGCACGGTGGCCGGTCCGCATCCATATCCGATGATGGTGCGCGACTTCCAGTCGGTGATCGGCGACGAATGCCTGCGGCAGATGCCGGAGATGACCGGCCGCCAGCCGGACTACGTGGTCGCCTGCATCGGCGGCGGTTCCAATGCGATGGGCATCTTCCATCCGTACATCGAACACAAGGACGTGCAGCTGATCGGCGTGGAAGCAGCCGGCGAAGGGCTGCAGACCGGCCGGCACGCGGCTTCGCTGACCGCCGGCGCGCCGGGTGTGCTGCACGGCAACCGCACTTATCTGCTGCAGGATGCGAACGGCCAGATCATCGAGACGCATTCGGTGTCGGCCGGCCTTGACTATCCGGGCGTCGGCCCTGAACATGCCTGGCTGAAGGATTCCGGCCGTGCGCAGTACGTGTCGGTGACCGACGAGGAAGCCTTGCAGGCTTTCCACGATTGCTGCCACCTGGAAGGCATCATTCCCGCGCTCGAATCCAGCCACGCCTTGAGTTATGCCGCCAAGCTGGCCGCGACGCTGCCCATTGACCGGATCGTGCTGGCCAACCTGTCCGGCCGCGGCGACAAGGACATGCACACGGTGGCGCAGCGCATGGGCCTGCATTTCGGCTGAAGCACGCTTCGGCGGCGGACGCGAATTCCCCGCCGTTTTCATTCGAGGCGACTTGCTCGCATTTTCATCCAACTACCTACATCCAGATGTCCAGAATCGCCACTACGCTGTCCGCCCTGGCGGCAAAAAACAGGAAGGGTTTGATCCCGTTCATCACGGCCGGCGATCCGGCGCCCGAGCTGACCGTGCCGCTGATGCATGCGCTGGTCGAGGGCGGCGCGGACATCCTCGAATTGGGCGTGCCGTTTTCCGACCCGATGGCCGAAGGCCCGGTGATCCAGCGTGCCTGCGAACGGGCGCTGGCCTTCGGCATCGGCATCAAGGACGTGCTCGGCTTCGTGCGCGAATTCCGCGCCGGCGATACGACCACGCCGATCGTGCTGATGGGCTACGCGAATCCGATCGAACGCATGGGGCAGGCGGCGTTCGTTGCGGCGGCCAAGGCGGCCGGCGTGGACGGCACCATCGTGGTCGACTATCCGCCGGAGGAATGCGAGGATTTCGCCGCGCTGCTGAAAGCGAACGGCATGGACGCGATCTTCCTGCTGGCGCCGACCTCGACCGAGGAGCGCATCAGGCAGGTCGCCGCGTGCGGCAGCGGCTTCAGCTACTACGTGTCGTTGAAGGGCGTGACCGGCGCGGCGCACATCGACACGCAAGAAGTGGCAGGGCGCATCGCCGCCATCCGGCAGTACGTGAAACTGCCGATCGGCGTCGGTTTCGGCATCCGCGACGCCCAGACCGCGAAGGCGGTGGCGCAGGTGTCGGATGCGGTGGTGATCGGCAGCCGCATCATCCAGGAACTGGAAAATACGCCGCGCGAGCGGGCGGTGGAGGCGGTGCGCAGCTTCGTCGCCGGCATCCGCCGGGCGCTGGACGAGTAAGCGCGTAACAGCCGAAACGCCGCCGCCGGCCGGCGGACGGGTAGAATACCGCCGGCAAGGCGATGCCATGCGGCAACACGCAATCGTGCCGAAGCGCCGCCGCGGCGGTACAATGCCGCAACTTACGAAAGAGGTCACCATGAGCTGGCTAGAAAAACTGCTCCCCCCGCGCATCCAGCGCACCGACGGCGCGCAGCGCAAATCGGTGCCGGAAGGCCTGTGGGTCAAATGCCCGTCCTGCGAATCGGTGCTGTACCGCACCGATCTGGAATCCAACCTGCACGTTTGCCCGAAATGCAGCCACCACATGCGCATCAATGCGCGCGCGCGGCTGGACGCGTTGCTGGACGCCGGCGGTCGCTACGACATCGGCCAGGAAGTGCTGCCGGTTGATACGTTGAAATTCAAGGACAGCAAGAAATACCCCGACCGCCTGAAATCGGCGCTGGAAGCGACCGGCGAAACCGACGCGCTGGTCGTGATGGGCGGCGCCATCATGTCGCTGCCGGTGGTGGCCGCCTGCTTCGAATTCGAGTTCATGGGCGGTTCCATGGGCTCGGTCGTCGGCGAGCGCTTCGCGCGCGGCGCGCAGACCGCGTTGGAGCAGAAGGTGCCGTTCATCTGCATCACCGCCACCGGCGGCGCGCGCATGCAGGAAGGCCTGCTGTCGCTGATGCAGATGGCCAAGACCACCGCCATGCTGACCAGGCTGGCGGAAAAGAAATTGCCCTTCATCTCGATCCTGACCGATCCGACGATGGGAGGCGTGTCGGCCTCGTTCGCCTTCCTCGGCGACGTCGTCATCGCCGAACCGAAGGCGCTGGTCGGTTTCGCCGGCCCGCGCGTGATCGAGAACACCGTGCGCGAGAAGCTGCCGGAAGGTTTCCAGCGCGCCGAATTCCTGCTGCAGAAGGGCGCCATCGACATGATCGTCGACCGCCGCAAGATGCGCGAGGAACTGGCGCGCCTGCTGGCCCTGCTGCAGAACCAGGCGGCTGAAGTGCTGGCCTGACGTCGATGCAGGAAAGACAAGCCCGAACCGCGCACGGTTCGGGCTTTTTATTTGCGCTGCCGCCGCCATCTATCGTCCTGTTTTCCGCCGCCGCATGAACACGCTACCCGCCACATTGCAAGACTGGCTCGCCCGCCTTGAACAGTCGCATCCGAAAGCCATCGACATGGGGCTGGAGCGCGTGCGCGCGGTCAAGGCCGCCATGCAGGTTGATTTCGCCTGTCCCGTCATCATCGTCGGCGGTACCAACGGCAAGGGCTCGACCTGCGCGATGCTGGAATCCATCCTGCTGCAGGCCGGCTACCGCGTCGGGCTGTATACGTCGCCGCACCTGCTGCATTTCAACGAGCGCATGCGCATCGACGGCGTCCCGGCCAGCGACGCGGCGCTGATCGACAGCTTCAACCGGATCGAGGCCGCGCGCGGCGAGGTTTCGCTGTCGTATTTCGAATTCACCACGCTGGCGGCGATCCGGCTGTTCGCCGATGCCGGGCTGGACGCCGTCATCTTCGAAGTCGGCCTCGGCGGCCGGCTGGACGCGGTGAATGTGCTGGACGCCGATGTTTCCATCGTCACCAGCGTGGACATCGACCACACCGAATACCTCGGCGACACGCGCGAGCAGATCGGCTTCGAGAAGGCCGGCATCTATCGCGCCGGCCGCACCGCCATCTGCGCCGATCCCGAACCGCCGCAGTCGCTCGTGCGCCACGCCGAGGCGATCGGCGCCGACGTGTGGCTGTTCGGGCGCGATTTCAACTACCAGGGTGACCGTCAGCAATGGAGCTTCAGCGCGCGCGGGCAGCGCCGCAACGCGCTGGCCTATCCGGCCCTGCGCGGCGCCAATCAGCTGCTGAACGCGTCGGCCGTGCTGGCCGCGCTGGAAGCCTTGCGCCTGCGCCTGCCGGTCGGCGCCCAGGACGTGCGCAACGGGCTGGCGAGCGTCGAACTGGCCGGGCGCTTCCAGGTGCTGCCGGGACGGCCGACGGTGATACTCGACGTCGCCCACAATCCGCACGCGGCGGCGGCGCTGGCGCAGAATCTCGG
>Ga0164242_10000459_pt1 | contig 48978 bp, 44 predicted proteins | sample OricomgcompostMG_FD_108783 | JGI IMG/M metagenome (GOLD analysis project Ga0164242, IMG submission 108783) | Miracle-Growth compost microbial communities from Emeryville, California, USA - Original compost - Miracle growth compost (MG) ... | reverse complement strand
GTCTCGCCTGACGCGCAGATAGCGCCGCAACGCGCGCGCCATATTGATGCCGAGCCATCCGGCGGAGACGCCGGCGGCCAATGCGCCGACGCGGGTGAACGCATGCCACCGACTGGCGGCAACGAGCAGCAGCAACGCGATGAGGTGCGCATAGAACTGTGCCGACGCGGCACGATCGGAAATCATGTCCTTGACCTTCGGCGCGAGCCGCATCGCGGCGCCGGTGAGCGGTCTTTGCGCGTGATACCAGAGTAGAAACGGGACGATCTTGTACAGCATGCCGTTGACCGACGACCATGCGACGCCGAACAGACACACGACGCCGAGCGTGACGGCGCAGGCTGGATCGCCGCGTTCGATCTGTACTACCGACAACGGTCCGCAGCACGCGAGGCTCGTCATCGCCGTACGCCAGAATAGCGTCGTCGCGTCGGCTTGAGCGCGCTTGCGCGTCCACAGAAGATGCAGGGTGATCGCGGCGAATGCCACATAAGCGCAAACCAGCACCATGACCAGCGGCGTCTCAGCCTTCGGGAAGGCCGCTGCACTGGCCGAGACCAGCACGAGCAGCGACAGGATCAGCGGCGCGAGCGTCCTCGTAACTCGCTGCGGGTATAGTTCGGTCACCTGAAACATCGGAATGAGTTGATACGCCATTCCGATCGTCAGCAAGCCTACCCATCCCGCCAGGCCCCACATCACGTGAACCTGGGTCAGCGCGGTCGGTGCAAACGACGTCGGCCATAACGGCGAGCCTGCCAGCACGGCGCCCAGCACGGCGGTGACCAGCAACGCGATCAGCGAAAGACGAACGGCGCACAGCACGTCCGCCGACCCCGTTGCCGTTTTCCGCCGATACCGCCAGAACCCGATTGCACACGCGGCAAGCAGCCCCAGCACCGCGCCTGCCAGCAGCAGCGACGCCACGGCGTAGAGCATCCGTACACCGAACAGAAACGCGGACACGAGCGTCAGTGTGCCGGCGGTCAGCAATGCATGGATGGCGGTGGCGCTCATACGTGGGTGAGCGATGTGCACGCCGGTGGCGACCGGCAGGATCTGTATCAACGCGCCGGTCATCGCACTGGTCAGGATGCCGAGGGTGAACAGGTGAGTGAGCGCAAGCGACGCGCGCGACCAGCGCGACGCAAACGCATCGGGCCCGGCCCACAGCAGAACGCCCGCCGCCAGCAACGCAAACAGCGGAACATTGACGAAGAACCGCAACGGCACGTCCAGCGACGGCGAACGGTCGAGCGAAAGCGCGCGCCGCATCACGGCGTCCGCCAGATGCGGATCTCCCGGCGGCCGTCGGGACGGAGGTCGACCTGGTACCGGAAACCTCTGCGCGTCAGAAGGTCGTAGAGCGGAAGCGGCTCGCGGTCGATCAGCATGCGCAGGCGGCAACCGCGCTCCAGCGTGTTCAGTGCGCTCAGCACTTTTTCCAGCGGCTCGGGCGGCTCAAGGCCACAGACGTCCAAGGTGATTTCGCAGTCGGTCAGATTCATTGCGGATACTTCGTCAACCGGTATGGCGGTCTCGCTGCGTCGGCAGCAAGCACGACGGTGCGTGACGCAACACTACCCGACTATCGCAGGGACGGCACGAATAACCTCGTTTCCGTCGTACGTTTAGCGGGCAGAACACGAGGCCATATTCGTGATCAATGTTAAGGCGACGAACACCGCGCGGTCCCAGACTTCAGTCGATCCATGCCGGAGTCGGTTCCGGTGAACATGCCGAACGTATTCCCTCGTGTATCAGCCCGACGATCTCCTTCTCCAGCTTTGCCTGACACTGATCGCGCTGGATTGCGTGAAGTCTTCGATGCGCGTCCCGCTGCGGGTCTGTCTGCTGTCGATCGTGCTGGCGTTCTGGGGATCGCAGGCGGCCGGTAGCTTTCTTATGCCGTGGAGCGGCCATACGCTATGAAGCAACGCAATGCCGGTGCCGACGTGGCGCCATCGATCGAACTGGTTTGCCCCGCAGGCACGCTGCCGGCGCTCAAGGCGGCGGTCGACAATGGCGCGGATTGCGTTTATCTCGGCTTTCGCGACGCCACCAACGCGAGAAACTTCGCGGGCCTGAATTTCGACAACGAGGCGATTCGCAACGGCATCCGGTACGCGCATGCGAACGGGCGCAAGGTCTTTCTTGCGTTGAACACCTACCCGCAAGCCGCCGGCTGGACGGCATGGCGCGACGCGGTCGACGAGGCCGCCCGATCCGGCATCGACGCGATCATCGTCGCCGATCCCGGCCTGATGCGCTATGCCGCCGACCATCATCCGCAACTGCGTCTGCATCTGTCGGTGCAGGGATCGGCGACCCATCACGATGCAATCGACTTTTACCGCGAACATTTCGGCGTCGTGCGGGCGGTGCTGCCGCGTGTGCTGTCGATCACGCAGGTCGAGCAGGTCATCGAAAAGACCCAGGTCGAAATCGAAGTGTTCGGGTTCGGCAGTCTGTGCGTGATGGTCGAAGGGCGCTGTGCGCTGTCGTCGTATACGACCGGCGAATCGCCGAATACGCGGGGCGTGTGCTCGCCGGCCAAAGCGGTGCGCTGGCAGCAGACGCCGGAAGGGATGGAGTCGAGATTGAACGGTGTCCTGATCGACCGGTATGCCGACGACGAAAATGCCGGTTATCCGACCTTGTGCAAGGGGCGCTTCGAGGTCGGGGGCGAGCGCTACTACGCGATCGAGGAACCGACCAGCCTGAACACGCTGGAGATTCTGCCTCGTCTGATGCAGATCGGCGTGCGGGCGATCAAGATCGAAGGGCGGCAGCGCAGTCCCGCCTATGTCGCGCAGGTGACGCGCGTGTGGCGCGAAGCGATCGACCAGTGTACGGCCAATCTGCAACGGTATGCGGTCAAGCCCGCATGGATGGCGGCGCTCGACAAGGTCGCCGAAGGTCAGCAGCATACGCTGGGCGCGTACCATCGCCCGTGGAAGTGAGCGGAGGAATCGGACCGTGAAGATTGCGTTGGGAGCGGTTCAGTACTACTGGTCGCGCACGGCGACGATGCAGTTCTACGAAGCGATGACGGAAGCGCCGGTCGATATCGTCTATCTCGGCGAGGTGGTCTGCTCGCGGCGCCATGAACTGCGCCTGCCCGACTGGCTGGAAATTGCCGACATGCTGACTGCGGCCGGCAAGGAAGTCGTGCTGTCTACGCAGATCCTCATCGAATCGGGCAAGGACGTGACGACCCTGAAGTCGATCGTGGATAACGGTCTCTACCGCGTCGAGGCAAACGACATGGGCGCGGTCCATCTGGTCGAAAACACGCCGTTCGTCGCCGGCGCGTGGCTGAACCTGTACAACCCGGCGACCCTGGACGTGCTCGCGGGTCTGGGCGCGCAACGCTGGGTGATGCCGCTCGAAATGTCGCGGGACGGCCTCTCGGTGATGCAGGCCGCGCGGTCGCCATCGATGCAGACGGAGGTTTTTGCGTATGGCCGGATGCCGCTCGCGTTTTCCGCGCGGTGCTTTGCGGCACGGCATCGCAATTTTCCGAAAGACAATTGCCAGTACGTGTGCATGGATCATCCGGACGGCCTGATGCTGAAAACGCGCGAAGGTCAGCCGTTTCTGGTCTTGAACGGGATATCGACGCAGTCCGCGCGAGTGTACAACCTGATCGGCGACGTGGACGCGCTGCGCGCATTGCAGGTCGACGTGCTGCGTGTGAGTCCGCAGTCGCAGCATACGGCGCAAATCGCGGGTTTGTTTCGGGACGTGATCGACGGCTGCCTGCGCGGAGCCGACGCGCTCGAACAGATGCGTTCGCTGATGCCGGAAGAAGCGTGCAACGGCTACTGGCATGGCTTGCCGGGGCTGGATTTCGAAGTGGATCGGGCGTCGCGGTTTTCATGAAAGGTCTTCGATGAGTTTGTCCACCTATCCATTGCCCGCGCTGTTCCGAAAGGCGCTATGCAGATTGCCGGCCTGGCCGGGTTCGCTGTTGTTCTCGGCGGCGCTGAATGTCGTGCTGGCGAAGCATCTGCCGGCGGACACGCTCGCGTTGCTGGAAGGCCGTGCGCTGCGCATCGAAGTCAAGGATGCCGGTATCGGTTTCGACTTCACGTGCCGGGGCGGCTCGTTCGTTGCCGTGCGGCATCCTCGCGAGGTTGCGTTGACGATTGGCGCGAGTGCGTACGATTTCTTCCTGCTCGCGCAGCGCAACGAAGATCCCGATACGCTGTTTTTCAGTCGCCGGCTCACGATGGAAGGCGATACCGAGTTGGGTCTGCTGGTGAAAAACTCGCTGGATGCGATCGATCTCGGGCTGTTCGACATCGATCGCTTCTTGCCAGCGCGCCTGTCCCGGCGCGCGGACGCGTCGAAATAGGGCGCGTCTTCGTCCGTTTGCATCCCGATCGACCGAGGTCCCCGAATGTCCGTCGCCAGAAAAAATTTGCCCGTCGTCTATTCGTGCTCAGGCTGTTCGAGCGCCGCGCAGTTGGCCAATTATGTGGCGGTTCGGCTCGATCGTCGCGGGGTCGCGGAAATGTCGTGCATTGCCGGCGTGGGCGGCGATGTTCCTTCGTTGCTGAGGGTCGCCCGCTCAGGACGCCCGATCGTCGTGATCGACGGTTGTCCTGTCGTCTGTGCGCAGAAAAGCCTGGAGCGGCACGGCATCGCGGTCGATGAACACGTCCAGCTGGCCGACAGCGGCGTGAAGAAACGTTTCCATGAAGACTTCGATGTCAACGAAGCCGAACAGATCGTCGACAAGGTGAGCGAGTCGATCGAAGGGTTCGTCGCCGCGAGGCCGGCAACGTGAGCCGACCGCGATGGCCTTACGCGCGGCGCAGAATGAACTCCGGAAACAACGCTTTTATTTTCTCCACCACCAGGTCGCCTGGGTAGCCTGCGGTCGATGCGGCGTTCAACCTGTCGTCATCGCAGCCTTGTGGACGGAACACCTGCAACGCATAGCGCTTCACCCGCATTGCCGACAACGCCTGCGCAAGCGCCCATATCTCTTCTTCTGGCAGTAGATCGGGATGCAGCGTGGTACGACACTCGTAATCCACCCCGCTCGCCAGTACGGCTTCGAGGCTTGCGCGCGCGTGATCGCCGCTGCGTTCCTTGCTGGTGACGTGCCGGTAATTGCCGAACGTCGCCTTGATATCGAGCCCGACCCAGTCGAGCAACGGCAGGACTTCCGTGAGCCGGCCCGGATGGGTGCCGGCGCTGTGCAGACCGGTCTTGTAGCCGAGCCGCCTGACGTCCCGAATCGCGTCGGCAAGCGCGGGGTCGGCGACAGGTTCGCCGCCGCTGAACACGACGCCGTCGATCAAACCCACGCGGCGCGTCAGCAGGCCCATCACAGCTTCCCACCGCAGCGTTCCATTGCGGGGCCGACGCTGCAAATGTGGGTTGTGGCAATAGCCGCAGCGCCACGGACATCCGTGCACGAATATCACCGCGGCGAGCTTGCCCGGATAGTCCGTTGCGGTGAAAGGAACGATCCCGCCCACGCGCAGCGAACGGCCTGGAGCCGAGCGTTGCGCGAGTCGTTCACGCGTGACTTCAGGAAGCAAGCGACGCCTCGCGTTCGCTGAAGTATTTGCGCTCGTGGAATTCACCCTGCTTGCCGGTGTTGAACGAAGACACCGGGCGGTGATACCCCATGACGCGGGTCCAGATTTCGCAAGGTTGACGTTCTTCGTCGGACAACGTGACGACAGCAGCCGGGGCGTACGCAGATCGGGATGGCATGGTCATGGTTTAGCTCAGAGCGGTTTCGGGTTGGGAAAGTTTGCGTCGAAGGATTGCTTCGTCGCATCGCGGGCAAAACGGATGGCTGCCGCCGAGGTAGCCGTGCTTCGGACAAATCGAGAACGTTGGCGTGACGGTGAGGTACGGCAGGCGGAACCGGTTGAGCGCGCGTTGGATCAGCGTGCGGCACGCCTGCGCCGACGACAGCGGTTCTGTCATGTACAGATGCAATACCGTGCCGCCGGTGTATTTGCGCTGCAACTCGTCCTGGCGCTCCAGCGCTTCGAACGGGTCGTCAGTGAAGCCGACCGGCAATTGCGACGAGTTGGTGTAGTACGGCATGTCCGGCGTGCCGGCTTGCAGGATGCGCGGAAAGCGTTTGCGGTCTTCCTTCGCGAACCGGTACGTCGTGCCTTCGGCCGGTGTCGCTTCGAGGTTGTACATATGGCCGGTTTCTTCCTGAAACGCGAGCATGCGCGCACGGACGTGATCGAGCAGCCGGACCGCGAACGCATGTCCCCATTCGCTGGTGATGTCGTGCGCATCCGACGTAAGGTTGCGGATCATTTCGTTGACGCCATTGATGCCGAGCGTCGAAAAATGGTTGCGCAGCGTGCCGAGGTAACGCCGGGTGTACGGGAAAAGGCCGTTGTCCATATGATGCTGGATGACCTCGCGCTTGATTTCCAGGCTCCGTTTGCCGAGTTCGAGCAGTTCGTCGAGCCCGCAGAGCAGCGCGGCTTCGTCGCCGGCATGCAGATATCCGAGCCGTGCGCAGTTGACCGTGACCACGCCGACGGATCCGGTCTGCTCGGCGGAACCGAACAGCCCGTTGCCGCGCTTGAGCAGTTCCCGCAGATCGAGCTGCAATCGGCAGCACATCGAACGGATCATGTTGGGCTTCAGTTCCGAGTTGATGAAGTTCTGAAAATAAGGCAACCCATAGCGCGCGGTCATGTCGAACAGGCGATTCGCATTGGGGCTGTGCCAGTCGAAGTCGGGCGTGATGTTGTAGGTCGGAACAGGGAACGTGAACGCGCGCCCCTTCGCGTCGCCCGCCATCATTACCTCGATATAGGCGCGATTGATCATGTCCATCTCGGCCTGCAATTCGCCGTACGTGAAGGGCATTTCGTGACCGCCGATCAGCGGAACCTGCTCGCGCAGGTCTTCCGGGCAGACCCAATCAAACGTGAGGTTCGTAAACGGTGTTTGCGTCCCCCAGCGGGAAGGCACGTTGAGGTTGTAGATCAGTTCCTGCACGTACTGGCGAACTTCCGCATAGGACAGGCCGTCGTGACGGACATACGGCGCCATGTACGTATCGAACGAACTGAACGCCTGGGCGCCCGCCCACTCGTTTTGCAACGTGCCGAGGAAGTTGACGATCTGGCCGATCGCACTGGACATATGTTTCGGCGGCGCCGCTTCCACTTTGCCCGGGACGCCGTTGAGCCCTTCGTTTAGCAGCGTACGCAGCGACCATCCTGCGCAGTAGCCGGACAGCATGTCGAGGTCGTGGATATGCAGTTCTGCGTCGCGATGGGCCTGACCGACCGCTTCGGGATAAACGTGACTGAGCCAGTAGTTCGCGATGACCTTGCCCGACACGTTCAGGATCATGCCGCCGAGCGAATAGCCCTGGTTGGCGTTCGCATTGACCCGCCAGTCCTGTCGCGCGAGGTATTCGTTGATCGAAGCCTCGACGTCGACCTGCGGTTTGCTTCGGGATGTCGTGCACTGCGCGCTGGACACCATGAGATTTCCTTTCCGCTACATATTGTGTTGGGATCGATCATAAGCACCACAGGTAGTGTCGGTCAACGCGATTTGTTGCCGATGTGCAATCGCTTAACCTGCGTTAAGAAGACGACGGAACAGGCTGGGCGACGGGTTTTCCGTGTTGACGAAGCGGGAAGTTTCCGACAGGAAACAAGGACGGTACGCGGCGCGGCAATCGCGCAGGTCCGCTGCGATGAGCGGGCGTGCCGACCGGCGGGTTTCCGATCGGCACGTCGGTCGTGCCGGGCACGAGCGCTCGCCGGCGTCGCAGCCGGCGGTGGCAAGGCGTTCGCTGAAAGCGAACGACGGAAGCTCAGATTCGGTGCGGGTCGTGCTTCAGCCGCCGCAGCCGCAGTTACCGCCGGAACTGCCGCAACCGCCGGCCGGCTGTGGGTGCGCGGCGGCAACCTCCGCATCGGCCGGCGCGACCACGAAGTCGATCACGATCTGGTCCGGCTGACGGACCACGTACTCGATGCGGACCTGGCCCGCATAGCGTTGAACGATTTGCTGTAGCAGCGGAATCGGGTCATGGTCGTTTACGAAGCGCATCGTCTCGCCGTTATCCAGCGCTTCCAGCGCGCCGAATATCGCCGAATGCCGGAATCGCTTTGCAATACCGCGTGCGTCGAAAACGTAGGTGTGGTTGAGGGCATCTGCCATGTCAGGCTCCGTGTGAAAGGGATGAAAAGGCGTCCCTGGCGGGACGCAGGTCGATCGGTTGCCATGCGCTTCGGTCCGTGATTCAGGCGGCCCAACGCCGTGGGCCAGTCCGGGCGACCCGGAAGACTTCGGCGACTTTCGACAACGCGTGGTTCGTCATCCCCGGCTGGCGTGTGCCCGGTTGCCTTGCCACACGCCGCCGAGCAACACCAGCGCAAAACTCGCCAGCGCGAGCGCGGCGCCTGCGCCGCCGGTCTGACGCAGCCAGAATGTGCCCGACACGCCGCCCGCCACGCGTATCGCAACGGCGCCGTGCAGCACGACGAGGGGAAAGTAGAAGATCGGGTGGTACTTCACGCGTAAGCGCGTCACCGCGGGCACGATGATCGGCGCGTGTCCGAGCACCATCGAAAACACGAAGCCGAGCGTGAGCGCGTGCAGCGCGGCATCGCGCCATGGATCGCCCGGCAGCAGCGCGCCGGCAACGCCCACTATCCCGCCGACGGCGAGCCAGCCGTAGCCGGACAGCAGGCAGACCGCAATGAAGCGCACCAGCGCCCGTTGCCGGACGGTATGCCGTGCGATGTCGTAACGTACGAGCCAGCACGCGAGCAGGATCAGGCTTGCCGCGAAGAGCCGCGTGCCGTGTTCCGGCTGCCAGATCGTCCAGCAAAGCGCGGCCTGCATCAGGATGACGATGCCGCGGAAAAAAGACGGGGAGAGCGGCTGTATCGGGCGCAGACGGCTCAATTCGAGCCGCTCGGCGGCGATCGTCAGAATCAGGAAAGCCAGCCACCATGGCACCGAAGCGGACGGATCTTCCGTCGCGAGCCACAGCAGGTCGCCGATCGCCCAGTTGGCGACGGCGAGCGCCAACACCCACACAAAGAGCGCCGATTGGCGCTGAAGCACCAGCAGGTTGCCGGCGAGCGACACGATGGCGGCCACGAGCAGCAGGATTTGCGTCGTCAGCGGCGGCGCGCCGGCGAGTAGCACGACGCCGCCGAGCGCGGCGGCGGCCGGCGCCAGATAGTTCCAGCGGCGGCCGAGCGCCACGGCGCGCTCGAGGCTGACGGTCGCGCCGAAGAAAACCGGAATCATCAGCACACCGTGCCATGCCGCGTTCGCCTGCGCATGCGCCGGCATGCCGATCCCGATTCGCGCGAGCCCGGTCATCACGCCGCAGACGAGCAGCGCAGCGACGACCACGGCCGCAGCAGCGGAAAAGCACCGTTTCGCCGTCACTGCGCGACGCAGGCGCGATGCTCGTTCGATAGCGGACATATTGCGCATACGGCTGGCGGTGAGTTCAGGTGTCCTGCCAGCCGAGGAATTCACGGGCCGAATCGTTCATCATCTCCGGCGCCCACGGCGGCTCCCACACCAGTGCGACATCGATCGTCAGGTCATCGGGGACCACCGCGTCGACGACCGCCTGTACGTCGTCGACGACCATCTGCGACATCGGACACGCCGGCGACGTCATCGTCAGATCGATTCGCAGTCGCCGGCCGTCGAGTTCGATGCGGTAGACCAGACCGAGATCGACGATATTCACGCCGACCTCCGGATCGACGACCGTCCGCAGCGCGTCGCGAACAGCGGATTCGAGCGGTTCATCCGCCTCGGCGGGACGGTTGGGATCGGGATTGGTCATGGCGGTGGCAGTCATCGAAGGATGCATGCCGACCGGCGATCGCGGCCGGCATGCGGGGTAACAGCGGTCAAATGCGCTCGGTGACTTTGCGGGCGGCGGCCGTTTCGACCGGCGTCGCCGATGCGGGGCGGCGCAACAGGCGCAACGCGAACCAGCCAAGATAGAACACGCCGGCGGCGAACACGATGTCGCCCGGCACGCGCAACCAGACCAGCGCCTGCATCAGTGGCGAATGAATGATTTCGGGCGAACGCGCATACCAGAGCCCCTTGCTCACGCTGGCCCACGCTTCGTAGATGCCCGACGGCAGAATCGCGATGAACACCATCATGAACAGGCCGACGTTGAGCAGCCAGAACGCCGGCGCGAGCAGCGACTCGTCCCAGCTTTCGCGCGCCGACAGGCCGCGCAGGCAAAACAGCATCAGCCCGATGCCGAGCATGCCGTACACGCCGAACAGCGCCGCGTGGCCGTGAGCCGGCGTGAGGTTCAGCCCTTGCACGTAGTACAGCGAAATGGGCGGGTTGATCGCGAAGCCCAGCAGACCCGCGCCGACGGTGTTCCATACGCCCACCGCAACGAAGCAGAGGATCGCCCACTTGTAGGTTTGCACCCACGGTGCCGCCTTCGTGCGGCGATACGTGTGCCAGCCTTCGAGCCCGATCAGCGCGAGCGGCACCACCTCGAAGGCGGAGAACACGGCGCCCACCGCGATGATCGCGGTCGACGTGCCGGTGAAGTACAGGTGATGCAGCGTGCCGAGAATGCCGCCGAACATGAACACGATCGTCTCGAACACGATGGCGCGATTGGCCGACGACATGCGGATCAGTCCGAGGCGCGCGAAGATCAGCGCGATCACTGCCGTGGCGAACACTTCGAAGAAGCCTTCGACCCACAGATGAACGAGCCACCACCGCCAGTATTCGATCATCGTGTAGTGGGTGTGTTCGCCCCACGCCAGCGACGACGCGTAAAAGAGCCCGATGCATGCCGCCGACAGGAACACCATGCCGATCAGGCCGCGGCCCTCCGTCTTGCGGTTCTTCAGCGCGGGCATCAGCGCGCGTCCCATCAGCAACAACCAGAACATCAGGCCGACGAACAGCAGCAATTGCCACACGCGGCCCATGCTGGTGTACTCGAGGCCCTGGTTGCCGATCCAGAAACTGAACTCGGTGCCGCGGTGTTCGAGCGAGCCCAGCCAGCCGCACGCGGTCGACCCGACCACGATGAAGATCAGCGCCCAGAACAGCACGTCGACGCCGAGCTTTTGCAGCGGCGGTTCGTGTCCCGACAGAAGCGGCGAGATGTACAGCCCTGTCGCCAGCCATGCGGTGGCGATCCACAGCACACCGAACTGTGTGTGTATCGTGCGGCTGACGACCCACGGCAACACGTCGGCGATCGGAATGCCGAAGAAGCCATGTCCTTCGACCGCATAGTGGGCGGTGAGGGAGCCCATCGCGACCTGCGCCAGCAGCAGGCCGATCACCACGTAGAAGTACTTTTTCGTCGCCCGCATCGACGGCGTGGGCTTCACGTTGAACAGCGGATCGGTCTCGGGCGTGGCCGCCGTCTCGTCATGGCCGCTGTGCGACGCGTGATACCGCAGCATCGCCGCGATCCCGGCGATCAGCAGGATCACGCTGGCGATCGACCACATGCCGTTGGCGACCGTCGGCACGTTGCCGACGAGCGGTTCATGCGGCCAGTTGTTCGTATAGGTGATGTCGGTTCGGCCCGGGCGGTCCGTGGTGGCGGCCCACGCCGACCAGAAGAAGAACGATGACAGCGCGACACGGTCCGCCGCGCTCGGCACGGATCCGGCGTTCATCGCGTACTGATCGCGCAGTTCGTCGAGCGATGGAGCGGTGCCGAACAGATCCGCATAGTGAGCCGTCACGTCGCGCACCGCGGCCGCGCGTAATGCGGTGATCGTGATGCGGCCCGTGGCGGGGTCATACCGGTTCGCCCGCATCTCGCGCTTCACGCGCGCATCCAGCATGCCCTGCTGATCGGCGGAAAGCGCAGCGTACGATTTGCCGAAGTCCTGCTGCGCCCAGTTTTCGCGTAGTTGCAGCGCCTCGCGGTGCAGCCAGTCCGCCGACCAGTCCGGCGCGACATAGCTGCCGTGGCCCCAGACGGTGCCCACCTGCTGCCCGCCGGCGGCCAGCCAGACTTCCTGGCCGCGCATGATCTGCTCGCCGGTGAAAACGGTGCCGCCGTCTCCCGTGACGACCGCGGCGGGAATCGGCGGCTTCAACAGGTACATCTCCCTGCCGAGCCAGAGTAAAACGGCGAATGACAACAGGCACACGAGCCCGAGCCATTTCCATAGGCGAGTGGTCGACTGCATTTTTTCTCTCCTTCTTTCGGAGGCGTGACGCAAAAGGGCGATGCCGACAGGTCAACCTATGCCGGCATTGTTGATAAAACTGCTACGGGAAGTGGGGCTATAGGTCGGGAACAGGACGGGACGACATGGCGGACGGCGATCGATCCGGCGAACCGGCGCAGTAAAGTGACGGCACTCATGATTGCGGCGTTTTGTGGTCTGCCCGTAGGCTATCGTCGCGTCGGACAATCCTGTTTGCACTTTCGCAAATCCATAACGGGAGCGGTGTTGCGCGTCGCGCGGCTCGCACAATGCAAATGGAACCCGAATTCAAGCTGAATCCAGACGTGCTCGCGTCGATGGAGCTTTTCCGCGACTTGCCTGCTGCGGCGCTGGAGCACACATTGGCCCGCGCGCGGTTGCACAGGTTGCGCGGCGAGACCCGCATCTTCGCGCAGGGCGACGAGGCGACCCGAGCGTATGCGGCGATAGAAGGGCGCGTGCGCATTTCGCAGTCGGGGAGCGACGGCGCACAGGTCGTCATCCGGTTCGTCGGGCCCGGAGAAATGTTCGGCACCGTCGCGTTGTTCACGGACCGGCGATATCCGGCGGAGGCCGTCACCGTCACCGACTCGATCGGACTCAGCTGGAGCGAAAGCGACATGCTGGCGCTGATGGGCCGCTATCCCGCGATTGCCATCAATCTCGTCGGCGTCATGGGTCGGCGGCTGCAGGAGGTGCAGGAGCGGCTCAGGGAGGTCGCGACGCAAAGTGTCGAGCGCCGCGTCGCGCATGCGTTGCTGCGCCTCGCCGACACGGCCGGCGAGCGCACCGGGCAGGGCACGCTGATCGACTTTCCGCTGACCCGCAAGCTGGTCGCCGAGATGTCCGGCACCACGCTGTATTCGGTGAGCCGGATTCTTACCCGCTGGGAAAAGGCGGGCTGGCTCGTCACCAGCAATCAACGGCTGACGTTGTGCGACCGTGCCGAGGTGAGCCGGATCGCCGACGGATGAACTGAAGCGCTGACCGCGTGCGCCGGACGCCGCGCGAGTTCCGGCGCCACGTCCGCTCCGTCCCGTGCGCGTTGTCGCCTCATGACGGCTTCATTGCGGCTTCATTGCCGTACGGCATACCCGCTCGTCAGTATTCCTTGCAGATAATCCTTTTCATGGTCCGTCGATCCTTCCTGCTTCTAATTACGGGATAAAGGTCAGTGACAATCTGCCTCGCGCTGCGGAATGCGCCTTATGAAAAGTTAAGGAATCCGTCTTTCCGCATGACTAGTATGAAACGCGAATAAAACGCGCAGGAAAGTCCGCGGTAATTGCCGCGGAGATATTTTATAGAGCTAATGATTTTAGAAAAGCTCACGAGGTGGACTTGATGAAACAAAAACCAGTGTTTCCCGATTCGACGCGTCGCCGGTTTTTGCGGGGCACGGTCCGGGTTACCGCCGCGGGTGTGGCCGCGACGGCGCTGGTCCGTGCGAAGCCGGCGCGCGCGGCGACCAGATTGTCCCGCGAGGCCGTCCAGTATCAGGACAAGCCGATGGGCAAGGATAGCTGCGCGACCTGCCTGCATTACGTTCCGGCGAAACGGGCGGCGGCGAATGGAACCTGTGCGATTGTCGAGGGGCCGATCAGCCCTGCCGCCTGGTGCGTTGCGTTTGTTGTCCGTTCCTGAAATCCAGTGGGGAGGTTGTTGAAGATGAGAAAGCTTCATATTGCGATGGCGGCCGCGAGTTTGATGGCGATGATCACGTTTCCGGTCGCGGCGCCCGCTGCCACGGGGAATATGACTACCATTCAGGCGGTATTGACGAGTCCGCCCAATGTGCCGCCACCGATCGAACGAAAGAACCCGGCGCGGGTCATCGTCGAACTCGACGTCAAGGAAGTCAAAAAGGAGATCGCGGACGGCGTCACGTACGACTTCTGGACCTTCGGCGGCACGGTGCCCGGCAGTTTCATCCGCGTGCGCGAAGGCGACACGGTCGAAGTCCATCTGAAGAATCCGTCCGGCTCGCACATGCCGCACAACATCGATCTGCACGCGGTCAACGGGCCCGGTGGCGGTGCGGCCGTGACGATGACGGCGCCGGGGCACGAGGGAGTATTCACGTTCAAGGCGTTGAAGGCGGGCCTTTACGTGTACCACTGTGCGACGACGCCGGTCGGCATGCATATCGCCAACGGCATGTATGGGCTGATCCAGGTCGATCCGCCCGAAGGTCTGCCGAAGGTGGACCGGGAATACTACGTGATGCAGGGCGAGTTCTACACGGCCGGCAAATATCACGAGCAGGGATTGCAGGCGTTCGACATGGAGAAGGCGCTTGACGAAAACCCGACCTACGTTTTGTTCAACGGTCGTGAAGGCGCGCTCACCGGCGACAACGCGCTGCAGGCCAAGGTCGGCGAAACCGTCAGGCTGTTCGTCGGCGACGGCGGTCCGAATCTGGTGTCGAGTTTCCACGTGATCGGCGGGATATTCGACCGCGTATGGGACGGCTCTTACAAGCACTACGAAGAGAACGTGCAGACGACGCTGATTCCTCCGGGCGGCTCCAAGGTCGTGCAGATGCAGATGAAAGTGCCGGGTACCTACCTGCTCGTCGACCATTCGATTTTCCGCACGTTCAATAAAGGCGCGCTCGGCATGCTGAAGGTCGAGGGTCCCGATGCGCCGGATATCTATGCGGCAGGGGGCGCCGCCGCGACGCCGGCCTCGGACGGAAGCACGAAGTAACTTCAACCGCAGCGTGGACGTCGGCTGTTCATGGAACCTGTTGGCCGGGACGTGGACAGCCGCCGTCGATGCGCTCAGCGCCCAGGAACGGCTAGGTCTTCCCGAACAAAATGTCCACGATTCGAAAATTTGGTACGGCCATCGCCATGATCGGTGTGGCGGTGAGCTTTGCGTATCCGGTCGCCGCGCGGTCGGCGACGGCTTCCGACGCGCCGGCCGACGTCATCGCGCACGGCAAGCAGGTGTTCGGCAACGTGTGCGCCGTTTGCCATCAGGCCAGCGGCAACGGCGTGGCCGGGGCCTTTCCGCCATTGGCGAAGTCCGACTTCCTCGTTGCGGATCCGAAGCGCGCGATCCATGTCGTGATCAACGGGTTGAGCGGGAAAGTGACGGTGAACGGTCAGCACTTCGACTCGGTCATGCCGCCGTTCGGCGCGCAGCTTACCGATCGCGAAGTCGCCAGCGTGCTGACCTACGTATTGAATAGCTGGGGTAATCCTGGAGGACGCATCGACGCGAAGGACGTGGCGGCCGTGCGCAGCAACCGTGTCGCCGGCAAGTAACGTGCGGAGGCGCCCGTGCTTTCGTGCCGGTTCAACGGGTTCATTCATGCGATCGAGGTTGTCGCTGGTCGGGATGGTGCTGTCGCTGGCCACGGCGGGCGCGTGTGCCGACGGACATTATGTGAACGTACCGGCGGGCGCATTCCGCAGTGCGATTGCGCTGGACGACAGTGCTGCCGGTGCGGTCGTCGTCCCGTCGTTTCGGATGCGAACGAAACCGGTGACCAATGCGGAATTTCTGGCGTTCGTCCGGCGCGAACCGGATTGGCGCCGCGATCGCCTTGCCGTGGTATTCGCCGGTCCCGGCTACCTGTCGCACTGGAGCGGACCGCTGAGCCTCGGTCCTGACGCGGGCGCCGCGCAACCGGTCACGCGTGTGAGCTGGTTTGCCGCTCGCGCGTACTGCGCATCGGAGGGAGGGCGTCTTCCGAACTGGATCGAATGGGAATCCGTGGCGGCGGCGGATGCCACGCGCCGCGACGCGCGCCGCGATGCCGCCCGCCAGCAACACCTGCTTGCGCAACTGACGTCTACTTTCGGCGCGGCGCCGATGACGGTTGCCGACCGCGCGCCGAACGTTCTTGGGCTCCATGACCTTCATGCATTGCTCGCCGAATGGGTCGGCGATTACGCGGCGCTGTTCGTCGACGACGACGCGCGCAGTCCGAACGGAGCGGCTCAACTGCGGTTTTGCGGCGGCACCGCGCTCGCGTTCATCGATCGCACCGACTACGCGCTGATGATGCGGGTCGCCGCGCTGGCGGCGCTGTCGCCGGCCGACAGCAGTACCGGCGTCGGCTTTCGTTGCGTCAGGGACAATCCGGACAGGGGGAAATCATGAAGTACGCGCCGGTTATGAATCGTTTCTTCGGCCTCGTTTTCGTTTCGGCGGCTCTTTGCGTGTTTCAGCCGGTGCCTTGGGCGGCTGCCGCCGGGGCCGTCGTCAACCTGCCGGGCAATTCGCTCTACCGGTCCCCGCTTCGGTTGCAGGACCAGCAGGGACGGCAGTTCGATCTCGCGTCGATGCGTGGGCGGCCGATCATCGTCAGCATGTTTTATGCATCGTGTACCGCCGCATGCCCGTTGACGATCGACACGATCGAGGAGACCCGCCGCGCAGTCGACCCATCGGGCCGGGCGGCGCCTTCCGTGCTGATGATCAGCTTCGATCCGCAGCACGACGATGTGTTCAACCTCGCGGCGATGGCCAAGGCGCATCGGCTGGATCCCGAACGCTGGCGTTTGACGCGCCCGACCGCCGGGGATATCGACGCGTTCGCGGCGACGCTCGGCGTCGCGTACCGCCGACGGGCGAGCGATTTCAGCCACAATGCGGTGATCGCGCTGCTGGACGAAAACGGCCGTCTGATTGCGCGCACGTCGCTGGTCGGCCGACTCGATGCGGCCTTTGTGAAGGCCGTGCGAGAGCATACGGTCGGCCGTTGACGAATGCGAACTTGGCGAACCGTCTCTGAGCCGGAACGCCGACAAAAATAGAGAAACCCCGCAAGCTGCAAAGCTTGCGGGGTTTTACGTTTGGCGTCGAGCCGGCAGCATCTCTGTCAACGCCGAACCATGCCGGCGTCAGGCCGCAAGCATAACAAAGCTATTACCTTGTCCGGCAGGCTTTCGAACTTCGAATTTACCCTGATTTAAGAGCGCTTTGACTAGTGGCATTGTTGGCTTCATCGCGCCGTCGGAGGCACACGCTTTGGCGGCGACCGGATCAATGCGCGGGGAGCGCGAGGACGTCGGCCCGGCCGGGCAAACGCAGACGTGCCGGGTATGAAGGAGAACGACCGGAGACCAGTTATCGAATCACTCGCCTGACGTTGCCGTTATCGCGCGGCTGCGCGCCGACGGCCATATAAGTAAAGCCCGACGGCATTCCGATCGGCGCTTGGAGACAAATAAACAACAACTACCTGCCAGATGAAAAAAACACTTCTCGCGTTGGCCGCGCTCGGCACCGTGGCCAGCGCTGCACATGCACAAAGCAGCGTCACCCTGTTCGGCGTGATCGACGAAGGGCTCGACATGGTCACCAACAAGCAGGGCGGCCATGCGTACCAGATGGCGTCGAGCGTGATGCAGGGCGACCGTTTCGGGCTGACCGGCGCCGAAGACCTCGGCGGCGGCATGAAAGCGGTCTTCATGCTCGAAAACGGCTTCAATCTGAACAGCGGCGCGCTCAGCCAGAACGGCCTGATGTTCGGCCGTCAGGCGTGGGTCGGTCTTTCGACTCAATACGGCACGGTCACGCTCGGCCGCCAGTACGACTCGGTCTTCGACTATGCGGCCCAGTTCGCGGCCGGCCAGCTGGGCGCCGGCGTCTACGGCGCGCACCCCGGCGATCTCGACAACTCGAACATCGATTACCACTCGAACAACTCGATCAAATACGCGAGCCCCAACATTCGGGGCTTCAAGTTCGGCGGCACCTATAGTCTCGGTGGCACGGCCGGCAACTTCACCAACAACCAGATCTGGTCGTTCGGCGCGTCGTACAACCAGGGTCCGGTCGGTGTCGGCGCCGCGTACCTGAACGCGCGCAATCCGGGCACCGGCATGTTCAGCACGGCCGCATCGAGTCTGCCGGAAACGTTGATGACGCCGATCTACTCCGGCTTCATGAGCGCGAACACGTTCCAGGTGATCGATTTTGGCGGCTCCTATACGTTCGGACCGGCGACGCTCGGCGCGACGTACACGAACGCGAAGTTCATGAACCTGGGCAGCAACCCGATGCCGACCGGCGCGAAGGGGCCGGCCGGCGGTTTCTCGGCGGGCAGCACGGCGACCTTCAACGACGTGCAACTGAACCTGCTGTATCGGCTTACGCCCGCGCTGCGGGTGCTCGTGGCCGGCGATTACGTCACGCGCAACGCGCTCACGCAGCAGAACGGCGCGCCGGTCGCTCGTGCGAAGTACCTGCAATACGACGGATCGGTTGACTATTCGCTGTCCAAGCGCACCGACGTGTATCTGCTGGGCGTCTACCAGCGCGCGCTCGGCGACGACTCGACGGGCGGCCCGGCTGTCGCGGCGATCACCGACACCACGGCGATTTCGTCGAACCGCAATCAGTTCGTCGCGCGCGTCGGCATCCGTCACAAGTTCTAGGCGCCTGCACGCGCGACCCGAAACGTCGAACAAACCCCGCAAGCCCGAACGCTTGCGGGGTTTGTTTTTTTTGGCGCTCGCCGGGCGCTGTGGCGCTGCGAGTCGATCCGCATCGGTCGGCTTTCATCACGCCATCGCCTGTAAATCTGGATGAAAGCCATCGTGGATAACGCGCGCTGTCCGGCCGGCCGAACAGGGTTAACACTCGCGTCGGGCGCGTAGAATTTTCAGGGTGACATTAGTATATTAAGCGCTGGGTTCCTTGTCCGGGCACAACCCGTCGAGGCCTCTCGCGCTGGCCGGTCCAATGCCAATCTGCGTTGCGACCCGTAAGCCTTTCGTTTCCCGCCTTGATTGAACGGCAATGGGTAGTCAAAGTGCATAGCGCATAGCAGTTCATTGCCGTTTCGGATGTCCGACTCGTGTTGTCGATTGAAAAAAAACCGCAATCTTGACCAACAGAAAGGGACGACTGTGAAGAAGAACATTCGCGTTAACCGCTTGACCTCGCATCTGCTGGCCGCCGGTCTGCTGACGGCTACTCTGTCGTTCGGTGTCGCCCAGGTCGCGTCCGCGGCGACCGGGCCCGGCAACACGCCGTCGATCGACGATTTCACGAAAACCGCTCAGGACTCCTCGAACTGGATCCTGACCGCCAAGAATTACAGCAACGATCGTTACGTCGATTTGAATGGCATAACGCCCGACAACGTCGCGCAATTGAAACCCGCGTGGACTTTCAAGGTACCCGATAACGGCCCGATCGAATCGGCGCCGCTGATCTGGCATGACACGGCATTCGTTTCGTCCGCGCACGATCACGTTTATGCGCTCGACGTAAAGACCGGAAAAGTCAAATGGGAATTCACGGATAACCCGCACGTCATTTCGTTTGCCGCGAATCGCGGCGTCGCGCTGCTCGACGGCAAGGTTTATATCGGCACGCTCGACGGCCACCTGATCGCGCTCGACGCGGAAACCGGCAAAAAGGTATTCGACGTGGTCGCGGTCGACGATCCGTCGAATGCGTTCTTCACGATGGCGCCGATCCCGTATCGCAACCCGACGACCGGCAAGACGATGCTGATCCTCGGCGTGTCGAACGGCGACTGGGGCGGCGTCGGCAACATCGGCGCGTACGATCCGCAGACCGGCAAGCCGTTGTGGCGCTGGAACACCGTGCCGGGACCGGGCGAGCCGGGCCACAACACGTGGAGCGGCGATAGCTGGAAGCGCGGCGGTGCGGCCGCGTGGACCGCGATGGCGATCGACACCGACAACGGCATTCTCTATGCGAACGCGGGCAACCCGCAGCCGGACTTCAACGGGCCGGCGCGCAAGGGCAAGAACCTGTACAGCGATTCGCTGATCGCGCTGAACATCTCGGGCGCCAAGCCGAAGTTGCAGTGGTATCACCAGTTCATCGCGCACGACACGCACGACTGGGATCCGGTGATGCCGCCGATCCTGTTCCAGGGCAAGGTGCGCGGCGAGTCGATGCCGCTCGTCGCCGACGGCGACAAGGCCGGCAATTTCTGGCTGCTGAACGCGAAGACCGGCGACGTCGTCAATCATCTCGCCGTCAGCATGCAATATGGACAGGATACCGAACCGACGCTCGACAAGAAGGGCAACGTCGCGTGTCCGAACACGAACGGCGGGATCGAGTTCAACGGCGGCGCCTACAATCCGAAGACCAACATGGTCTACGTGCCGAGCGTGAACGAGTGCGGGATCTGGCGTTCGACGAAGAACGTCACGTACATCGCCGGCCAGTTCTATCTCGGCGGCGCGTTTCCGAAGTTCGTCGGGCCGAACACCGGGCAGATGAACGCGATCGACGTCGACACCGGCGTGTTCGCATGGCGTAGTCCGGACAAACTGCCGATGGCGGCCGGCGCGCTGGCGACCTCGACGGGCCTCGTGTTCAGCGGCAAGCTCAACGGCGACTTCCTCGCGTACGACGCGACCAGCGGCAAGGAACTGTGGAAATATTCGACGGGCTCGCCGATCATCGCGCCGCCGGTCGCGTTCATGAACGGCGGCACCGAATACGTGGCCGTCGCGTCCGGGCCCGCCGGCAATCAGCAGGTTCCGGAGATGCCGAAGGAGAACCAGGGCACGATGTTGACGATGTTCGCCGTGTCCAAATGACGTTGAGCCGCGTTTTCAGGCTCGCAGGCGCGGGGGCGATGCTGTCGGTCGCGCTCGCGGCCTTTGCCGCCGACGGGTCGCCGCGCGACGGCGACTATCAGGCGAGCGTCGACACGCTGTCCGACATTCGCTCGGCGATCGCCGAGATCACCCGCGCGACCGGCGCGCCGTGGAGCGGCCCCGACCAGTACCGGGCGTCCGCGCAGCGCGCGCTCGTGATGCTGGAGGGCGCCGCCGCTGCCGGCGGGGACGCGGCGGCGTCGGGCGGAACGATGGGCCGCATCGAGCACCTGCTGGACCGCGAGGAGGCGCGGCCGTGGGAGCCGGTGATGGAGGGCGTGCTCGCCAATCTGCGTTCTGCGGCCGCGCATCTTCAGGACGCCGGCAGTACCCGCAGTCTCGACGATTTCAACGAGGCGATGTCGCTCGCGCTGGAGAACCTGGAGGTCGCGCAGGGGCGGCCGGGCGATCCGGGTGTGCTCGGCGGCGCGGCGGGCGCGGCGGCCAATACCGAGCTGGCGGTGCCGCCGGGCGCGAAATCGCTCGACGGCTGCCGTGTGCCGCGCGAGCCAGGTTACGGCGTGCACGACGGCTATCTCGCGTATCGCGCGGTGCCGGTCAGCCAGGGCCGTGCGCGGCTCGTGCCGCTGTCCGGCGGCGAGGACGTGCGGGTGGCCGGCGACATGCTCGTCATCTACACGGCGGCCGCGCCGCTCGTCAAACAGCAATGCGAACGCAGGCAGTGACCCGTGCCCGCGCGGCACGGTATCTGCTGGACGTCCGCGATTCACGCATTCAGGCATTCAAGCTCAACAGGACCGAACCACCATGCACTCGATCATTCGAGCCGCGCTGATCTTGTCGATCACCTGCGCGGCCGGCGCCGCGCTCGCGCAGTCCGGCGCGGGCGGCGGCGCGCCGTTCACCGCCGACCAGGCGAAGCAAGGCCACGAGGTGTACACGCAGCACTGCGCAAGCTGCCACGGCGACAAGCTACAGGGCCTCGCGGCGCCGTCGCTCGCGGGCAAGGACTTCCTGACGACCGCCGAGCACAACGGCTGGACGATGGGCATGTTGCAGACCATCGTCACGCAGAACATGCCGTTCAACGATCCGGCGTCGCTGTCCGACGAGCAGTACGCGGACGTGATCGCGTACCTGCTCGCGTCGAACTGCTTCACGGCCGGCCAGAAGAAATTCCCCGAGGACGAGGCGCCCGCGCTCGCGAAGATCAAGATCGCGACGCCGGCCCATCCGTCGGGCACGCCGGACGCGAGCGGCGTCTGCGCGGTCAACTAGGAACAGGGCCGGGCGGTCGTGCCGGCGATCGGGACTTAAGGGCTGAGGGGCCGTGGGGCCGACGGGCGATGGCAACGGGCTGCGGGGCGAACGGGCGAACCGGCCGAGGGCGGCGGCGCAAGCCGGCGAAGGCGCGCGCGGCTGCCGGACGTCTACCTCCCGCGCCCCGCATGCCGGACGCGCCCCGCTTACAGCGCGCGCCGGATCTGCTGCGCCAGTTCCTCCAGCTTTTCGCGCGGCGCCATCTCGCGCGCGTGCAGCCGCAGTTCCTGTCCGACCCAGCGCGGGATCACGTGGAAGTGCACGTGCGGCACCGTCTGGCCGGCCGCCGCGCCGTTGAACTGCGCGATCAACAGGCCGTCCGGCGCGAGCGCGCCGCGTACCGCCGCCGCGACGCGTTGCACCGCGCCGATGCAGTCGGCAGCGGCCTGTGCGGACAATTCGTCGATTTCGACTGCCGGTTCCTTCGGCAGCACGAGCACGTGGCCGTCGGATTGGGGCATCACGTCCATGATCGTGAGCGTCGTCCCGGTCTCGCAGATCTTGATGCACGGGGCTTCGCCGCGCAGGATGCGCGCGAAGATGTTGTTGCCGTCGTATGCCATCGCTTTTCCTCGTCGGCGGCGCGCCGGAACCCGGCGCCGGCCTGCCACGCCCGATTATTGCGCAATGGGCGGCGTCCGGGCGATCCGATGCACGCTTTTCCGGCTCGGTGCATCATAGAGGCTTCAAGGATGCACGAAGACGCAAGCAACGATACGGAGCACCTATGGCAACGACAAATCTTGAGGCCCCCCGCCCGGTGCGCACGGCAGGCTCGTCCGCCGCGCGATTGATCACGTCCCTGCTGGAGAAAGCCGATATCAAGGTCGGCGGCACCCGGCCTTGGGACATCCGCTTCCTCAGCGACAGCGTGCCGGAGCGCGTGCTCGCGCTCGGCAACCTCGGTCTGGGCGAGGCGTACATGGACGGGCACTGGGAGTGCGACCGGCTCGACGAGTTTTTCGCGCGCGTGCTGCGCGCGCATCTGGACGAGCAGATCGACCCCGCGCGCCTCGTGTTCCACGCGCTGCGCGCGCGCCTGCTGAACCGGCAGACGATGCGCCGCGCGTGGCAGGTCGGCGAGCAGCACTACGACATCGGCAACGAGTTCTATGAAGCGATGCTCGATCGCCGGATGACGTATACGTGCGGCTACTGGTCCGGCGGCGCGCAGACACTCGACGAAGCGCAGGAGCACAAGCTCGACATGATCTGCCGGAAGCTCGGCCTCCAGCCGGGAATGAGGCTCCTCGACATCGGTTGCGGCTGGGGCAGCCTGATGCGCTTCGCGGCCGAACGCTACGGCGTCAGCTGCGTCGGCGTGACGATCTCGAAGGAGCAGGCGGAGTTCGGCGCCGAGCGCTGCAAGGGACTGCCGGTCGAATTCCGGCTCAAGGACTACCGCGAACTCGACGAGCGTTTCGACCGGATCGCGAGCGTCGGCATGTTCGAGCACGTCGGTCCGAAGAACTATCGCGCGTACATGGAAGTCGCGCACCGCTGTCTCGCCGACGACGGCCTGTTCCTGCTGCATACGATCGGCAAGAACCGCCGCAACACGTCGCCCGACCCGTGGATCGACAAATACATCTTCCCGAACGGCGAACTGCCGACGATCGGCCAGATCGCTGACGCGTCCGGCGGCCTCTTCGTCACCGAGGACCTGCACAACTTCGGCGCGGACTACGATCGCACGCTGATGGCGTGGCAGGCGAACTTCGAGGCCGCGTGGCCGCGCTTCGCGCAGTCGATGGGCGAGCGTTTCCACCGGATGTGGCGTTACTACCTGCTGTCGTGCGCGGGCGCGTTCCGCGCGCGGGACATTCAGTTGTGGCAGTGGGTGTTGTCGAAGAATGGTTTGCCGGGCGGTTACGTGCGGCCGGCACTGCCGTGATCGCCGCCGGCTGACAGTCTGAAAGCAGGTGGGGCGCGCGGCGCCCCGTTTGCGTCGTCAGTGCATCAGCACGGCGATCGTCGCGAAGCCGAGGATCGTCATCCCGATCGATGCGCACACATGGATCGCGATCTCGCCGGCGGCCCAGCCGAGGCGGCCGCGTTGCAAATGCGACACGACTTCGGCGGAGAACGTCGAGAACGTCGACAGCCCGCCCATCAGCCCGGTGATGACGAACAGCCGCCAGTCGACCGACAGCGACGGCATCTTCGCGAAGAACGCGATCGCGACGCCGATCACATAGCCGGCAACCAGATTCGACGCCAGCGTGCCGAGCGGCAGGTCGGGGAACAGCCCGTTCAGGCGCAGCCCGAGAAACCAGCGCCGCAGGGAACCGAGCGCGCCGCCGAGGCCGACGGCGAGGATGGACAGATACATGGTCGTTACCGGATGGAAGGCTCGCGCAACGACCGTCACCGCAACGGTCGACGCGGCTGTCGAGTGTAGCACCGCGCCGAGGGCGTTCAAACCGGCGCCGCCGGGCGGGCGGCGTGGGCCGCGTGCGGCGTCAGGCGACGCCGCCGTTCGCGCGCAGCGTCTGCGCGTTGACCCAGCCGCTGTCAGGGCCCGCGAGAAACGACACGACCGCCGCGATGTCCGCGGGTTCGCCGAGCCGTTGCAGCGGCGGCAGGTTCGCGAAGTGGCGTACCTGCTCGTCGGTCTTGCCTTGCAGAAACAGTTCGGTGGCGACCGGACCGGGCGCGACCGCGTTCACCGTGATGTTGCGGCCGCGCAGTTCCTTCGCGAATACGCGCGTCAACGCCTCGACCGCCGCCTTGCTCGCGTTGTACAGGCCGTACGCGGGCAGGTTCAGCGCGAGCGCGGTGGTCGAGAAGTTGATCACGCGGCCGCCGTCGGCGAGCTTCGCGGCCGCCTCGCGCATCGTGTTCAGCGTGCCGCGCACGTTGATGTCGAAGGTCTCGTCGTACAGCGCATCGGCGAATTCGGCGATCGTCGCGGTCTTCATGATGCCCGCGTTGTTCACGAGCACGTTCGGCGTGCCGAGTTCGGCGATGGTCGTATCGAACAGCGCGCGCACGTCGGCGGCTTTCGCGACGTCGGCGCGCACGGCGCGCGCGCGGCCGCCGTCGGCCTCGATCTTGGCGACGAGCGCGTCGGCGGCGCCGGCGCTCGACGCATAATTGATCACGACGGCGAAGCCGTCTTTCGCGAGACGTTCCGCGATGGCCGCGCCGATGCCGCGCGAAGCGCCGGTGACGATCGCAACGGGGTGGGGGTTCTGCGTGTTCATCATGCATCCTCGTGGTGGTTCGTACAGGCGTTCATCATGAACGACTTCGCGCGCCCGATCATGCCGTTCAACCGGGCTTCATCGTTTCATTTGCGATAACAATTCGGGTTTGCGCGACCGGCACACGAACGGCGTGGTAGCGTGGCGCGAATAAAAAACGCCGACGGAAGACACCGATGAACGAACCTCATCCCCCGCTCGACACGACGGCGGCCACGGCCGCGGTGGCAACGCGAGGGCGGCCGCTCGGTCTGTGGCGGATCGTGTTCCTCGTCGTGTCGGCGGCCGCGCCGTTGACCGGCATGCTCGGCGCGGTGCCGGCCGCGATCAGCCTCGGCAACGGCGCCGGCATTCCGGGCGCGTTCGTGATCGCCGGCGTCGTGCTGCTGATGTTCAGCGTCGGCTTTGCGGCGATGAGCCGGCATGTGGTCCGCGCGGGCGCGTTCTACGCGTACATTTCGGCCGGGCTCGGCCGGCCGGCGGGCATGGGCGGCGCGTTCGTCGCGCTGTTGTCGTACACGTGCATCCAGATCGCGCTGTACGGGCTGTTCGGTTTCTTCGGCACGGTGGTGATCGGTCCGGCGCTGCATACGTCGATGCCGTGGTACGGCTATGCGTTCGCGTGCGCGGCGATCGTGCAGACGACCGGCAGTCGCGGCATCGATCTGAACAGCCGGCTGCTCGGCGTGCTGGTGAGCGCCGAACTCGGCATCCTGCTGCTGCTCAGCATCGCGATCGTGGTTCACGGCGGCGGCCCCGACGGGCTCACGCTCGCGCCGCTTGAACCGCGTCGCGTGTTCAGCGGGCACGCGGGAATCGCGGTGATGTTCGCATTCGCGTCGTTCATCGGCTTCGAGGCCACCGCGATCTACGGCAACGAATGTCGCCATCCGACCGTGACCGTGCCGCGCGCGACGTATCTGTCGGTCGCGCTGATCCTCGCGTTTTTCGCGTTCGTGACGTGGGCGATCGTCTGCGCGTATGGGCTCGAACGCGTCGCGGACGTCGCGGCGAAAGAGCCCGGCGACTTCTGGTTCATCCAGTCCGACCGGTATCTGGGCCGCGCGCTGACGACCGCGATGAGCGTGCTGCTGCTCACCAGCATCTTCGCGAGCCTGCTGTCGTTTCACCACACCATCGTTCGCTATATCCGCGCGCTGAGCGCGGAGGGCATTCTGCCGGCCGCGCTGAAGCGGCTGCATCCGGAATATGGGTCGCCGTATCGCGCGGGCTGGCTACAGACGGCATCGGTGTGCGTGCCGCTTGGCCTGTTCATCGCGGCGGGCAGCGATCCGTTCACGGTGGTGTTCAGTTGGGGATCGGCGCTCGGCACGATCGGCGTCGTGATGCTGCTGGCCGCCACGAGCTTTTCGGTCGCCGCGTTCTTTCGCGCGACGAAGCAGGACACGCGCGTATGGCATACGCTCGTCGCGCCGCTCGCCGGCGGCCTCGGACTGTTGTGGATCGGTGCGCTGCTCGTCGCGAATCTGGATGCGCTGAGCGGCTCCGGCGGTCCGGTCGTGCGGGCGCTGCCGTGGGGCGTGGCCGCGGCCGCGCTGGCCGGCATCGCGCTCGGCGTGGTGTTGCGGCGCACACGTCCAGACGTGTATGCGCGGTTCGGGCACTGACGCGACCGCAGCCGTGCCCGCGCGGACCGACCGAAGCCGGTGCGAACGCGCGCGGCGGCGGCGATTCCGCTAGAACCGCCTGCGCGTTCGGCAGTAAAATCGCTCACTCCATCCCGATGGGAACGACGCGCCATGAAGGTCGCCCTGTTCATTCCGTGCTTCATCGATGCGTTCTATCCCGAGGTCGGCATCGCGACGCTCGAACTGCTCGAACGTTTCGGCTGCGAAGTCGATTATCCGCAGGACCAGACCTGCTGCGGCCAGCCGATGGCGAACAGCGGCGCGCAGGCCGACGCCGCCGGCGCCGAGCGCGTGTTCGTGCGCGCGTTCGCCGGCTACGACTATATCGTCGGTCCGTCCGCCAGTTGCATCAACCACGTGCGCGATCACCTGAATGCGATCGATCAGACCGACGAGGTCCGGCAGGTGCGCCGCAACGCGTACGAACTGGTCGAGTTCCTGCACGACGTGCTCGGCGCGCGCGAATTTCCGTGGGCCGAATTTCCGTACCGCGTCGGGCTGCACAATAGCTGTAGCGCGTTGCGTCATCTGAACGAGGCGTCGGTGTCCGAGATCGCGTCCGCGCCGTTCTCGAAGCCGCTCGAATTGCTGAAAAACGTGAAGGGCATCGAGTTCGTGAACCCGAAGCGGCCCGACGAATGCTGCGGCTTCGGCGGCACCTTCGCGGTCACCGAGGAAGCCGTGTCGGTGCGGATGGGGCAGGACAAGGTGCTGGATCACGTGAGCGCGGGCGCGCAGTACATCGTGTCCGGCGACATGTCGTGTCTGATGCATCAAAGCGGCTGCGCCGAGCGGATGAAAGCCGACGTGCGCTTCATCCACATCGCGCAGGTGTTGAACGGAGCCCGCGAATGAAACGTATCGATCACGCGAAGGCGGCCGGCGCGTTCATCGCGCAGCCCGATCACCTCGCGTTCCACGACAGGCGTCTGTGGGACCTGCGCACGAAACGCGACGCGCAGGCGCACGCGATCCCCGAGTGGGAAACGCTGCGCTCGCTCGCGTCGGACATCAAGGCGCACACGCTATCGCATCTCGCGGATTATCTCGACCAGTTTTCGCGCGCCGCCGAGGCGAACGGCGTGCAGGTGCACTGGGCGGCGACCGCGCAGGAGCACAACGAGACCGTCTACCGGATCCTCAGCGAGCGCGGCATGACTTCGCTCGTGAAGAGCAAGTCGATGCTGACCGACGAATGCGAACTGCGCGACTACCTGCAGCCGCGCGGCATCGAGGTGATGGAAACCGACCTCGGCGAGCGGATCCAGCAACTCGACGAACAGCCGCCGAGCCATATCGTCGTGCCGGCGGTGCACAAGCTGCGCGACGACGTGGCGGTGGTGTTCGGCCGCACGATCGGCACCGATCCCGACAACAACGACATCCACTACCTCGCGGAAAGCCAGCGGATGAACACGCGTCCGTGGTTCGTCCGCGACAGGACGGCCGGCATGACGGGCTGCAACTTCGCGGTCGCGGAAACCGGCACGGTGGTCGTCTGCACGAACGAGGGTAATGCGGACCTGTCCGCGAACGTGCCGCCGGTGCATATCGTTTCAATCGGCATCGAAAAGCTGATTCCGCGCGTGTCCGACCTCGGCGTGTTCATCCGGATGCTGTCGCGCAGTGCGCTCGGTTCGCCAATCACGCAGTACACGTCACATTTCCGCGCGCCGCGTCCGGGCGCCGAGATGCACTTCGTGCTGGTCGACAACGGCCGCTCGGACCGGCTCGCGATGCCCGACTTCTGGTATTCGCTGAAATGCATCCGCTGCGGCGCGTGCATGAACACCTGCCCGGTGTACCGGCGCAGCGGCGGGCTGTCGTACGGCAGCACGTATGCTGGGCCGATCGGTGCGATCATCAACCCGACCTTCGACCTGAAGCGCTTTTCCGCGCTGCCGTTCGCGTCGACGCTGAACGGCAGTTGCACGAACGTCTGTCCGGTGAAGATCAATATTCACGAGCAGATCTACAAGTGGCGCGAAGTGATCGCCGCGCGCCACGAGTTGCCGTTCGTGAAGCAGGAAGTCCTGAAGATGGCGGGCAAGCTGCTCGGGAGTCCGTCGCTGTATCGCGGCGCGGTCGCGTCGCTCGACGGCGCGCTGCGGCGTCTGCCGAACTTCATGCTGTACAACCCGCTGAACATCTGGGGCCGGCAGCGCGACCTGCCGCACGTGCCGAAGACAACGTTTCATGCGTGGTATCGCCAGCATCGCGTTCGGGGAGGCGGCCGTGGCCAATCGTGAAGCATTTCTCGCGAAGGTGCGCGCCGCGCAGCCGGCGGCGGTCGATCTGCCGGACGTGCCGTTGTTCGAGACGCCGCCCGGCGACCTGCGCGAACGGTTCGCAGCCGCGTTGGCGGTGCTCGGCGGCACCTGCCGCGACGCGGCGTCGGCCGGCGATGTGCTCGCGATGATCCGCGAGCGGTTCGGCGCGGGCGCGTCGATCGCGTCGGCCGCGCCGGAAGTGGCGGGCACGCGCGCGCTCGATGCGGACACGCCGCCCGCGTCGCTGGAGGACGTGGACGTCGGCGTCGTGCGTGCGCGCTTCGGCGTCGCCGAGACCGGCTCGGTGTGGCTCGGCGAGCGCGAATACCGGGTGAATTCGCTCGGCTACCTGGTTCAGCATCTGGTGGTGCTGCTCGATCCCGCGCAGATCGTCGCCGGATTGCAGCACGCGTACCGGCGCGACGATTTCCGCGACGCACGCTACGCGGCGCTCGTCACCGGCCCGTCCGCGACCGCCGATATCGAGGGCGTGCTGATTCAGGGCGCGCAGGGCGTGCGCTCGCTGACGGTCGTCTGGCTGCCGCAGCCGTGACGCACGGCGACGGCGCGTGCCGGAGGAAGCGATGATACGGAGAACGATGAATGCGTCGCGGCTACAGCAGGAGGTGAGCCGGCGGTTGCAGCGGCTCCAGGAGATCGTCGACGACGGCGTGCGCATTGGCGTGCCGCGTCCGCAGCTTCAGCCCGCCGACGCCGACGGCTGTAACTGGACGATGAAGCACTTCGGCAACGCGGCCGGCTTCGACGCGGCGATCGCGCAGGTACTGGCGCAGGTGCGTGCGGAGTACAACCTCGCCGAGGACGATGCGCACGCGCCTGCCGCGCGCCGGGACGACGCGGATCCGTTCGGCGGCGCAGCGACGCGCAACGAGCGGGTGAATCCGTTCGCCGATGACGCGAAAGAGACCGGCCGCGTGAATCCGTTCGGCGACGCACCGCCCGCGCGGACGGGCGATCCGTTCGCGTCGCCGGCGGCGGACGCGCTGCCGCAGCAGCGGCCGCGCGACCCGTTCGCAGACGGCGACTGAGCGCGAACGCGCTCAGCGTTCGTCGTCGGCCACTGCTTTCGCACGCGCGCGCGGTGCGCTTTTCTTGCGGCTTTTTTTGGCTGCGGGCGCGTTGCCCTCCGGCGCGGCGACGGTCGGCGCGGCAGCGGCCGACGGCGGCTCCGCTTCGACTGCCGGCGTCGGTTGCTCGGCGTGGCTGGCGGCGGCTTTTTTCGCCGCCGTCGTCTTGCGGGCCCGTCGCGGCGCGGCCCGTGACGCGCTTCGACGCGCTTCTTCGGGCTGCTGTTGTATCGCGGCATCCGTCGTCGCTGGTTCGGCCGGTTCGGCGGCGGGTTCAGCCGACGTGGACGGCGGCGGCCCGTCGACGATTGCGGCGGTTTGCGCGGCGAGCGGCCTTCCGTCGTCGTCGGGCATCGGCGAAGCCGGCCATGCTTCGTCGTGCGTGTGCGGCGCGTGCTCCGCAGCCGCGTCCGCTGTGCTGCGCTCCGCCGTGTCTCGACTCGCTTCCGTTGCCACGGCGGCGGCTCCGCGCTTGCCCTTCGCCGCGCCGTCACGCCGGCCCTTGCCGCGCCGACCGTGCGTGTCGTCGCCGCGAGGCGCGGGCGCGTCGTCGGCCGCGTCGGCCGTGCGGCCGATCGGATGGGTCCGCGATACATACGCGCCCGATTTTTCATCGCGGCCCACTTCGAGCAGCCCGCGCGCCTGCGCTTCGTCGAGCAGATTGCCGAACGCGCGGAAGCCGTAGCGCGTCTCGCTGAAGTCCGGCCGCCGACGCTTGATCGCGCTCTTCAGCACCGACGCCCAGATCTTGCCGCTCTCGCCGCGTTCGAGCACGAGCGCGTCGAGCGTTTCGACCGCGAGCGCGATCGCCTTCGACTTGCGGTCGTCCGCGTCCGGCTTCTGCTGGCGGTCGTCGCCGTGCGCATTGCCTTCGCGTTTCGCGTTCGCGCCGCTGTCGCGCTTACCCGACGCGCGCGCCGCTTCACGCACGAGGTCGTCGTAGAAGATGAACTCGTCGCAGTTCGCGACCAGCAGATCGGACGTCGAATTTTTCACGCCGACGCCGATCACTTTCTTCGCGTTTTCGCGCAGCTTCGACACGAGCGGCGAGAAGTCCGAGTCGCCGCTCACGATCACGAACGTGTCGACGTGCGATTTCGTGTAGCAGAGGTCGAGCGCATCGACGACGAGCCGGATGTCCGCCGAATTCTTGCCGGACTGCCGCACGTGCGGAATTTCGATCAGTTCGAAGCTCGCTTCGTGCATCGACGACTTGAACGTCTTGTAGCGGTCCCAGTCGCAGTACGCCTTCTTCACGACGATGCTGCCTTTGAGCAGCAGGCGTTCCAGCACCGGGCGAATGTCGAAGCGGTCGATCTTCGCGTCGCGCACGCCGAGCGCGACGTTCTCGAAGTCGCAGAACACGGCCATGCTGACGTTTTCCTGGGGTGAAGCCATGAGTTTTTCCATCTGGGGTGCGCCGCGCGCACAGGTCGTTGTTCGCAACATGATAGCCGGTCGCGCAGCGCGGGCAGTAAAACCCGGCGCGCGAACCCGGCCATGTACACGCGACGCACGACGGGGCCTGCGCCCGCACGCGCGGCGACGCCCGGCAACCGGCGCGCGACCGGCCGGTTTTCATCGCGCTGTCACTTCCCGTCATTAAGCTCACGAGCCTTCGCCGGCGATTCGCGAACGGCGATCAACGATATCGACAACGGGAGATTTCATGGCGCTGCGCTTTCCAGGCAGGACCGGGTGGATGCTGTTCGCGGCGCTGGTCGCCGTGCTGTTCGTGGCCGCGTGCGGGTCGTCGTCCGGCACGAAATTGACGGGCCAGCAGCAGATTCGCCACGTGTTCGTGATCACGCTCGAAAACGAGAACTACGCGACGACGTTCGGCGCGAACACGAAGGCGCCGTATCTGGCGACCACGCTTGCCGCGCAGGGCGCGCTCGTGCAGCAGTATTACGGCACCGGCCACGTGAGCCTCGACAACTACATCGCGATGCTCTCCGGCCAGTCGCCGACCGTCGATACGGACAACGACTGCATGACGTACCAGGACTTCGCGCAGACCGGCACGACGCCGGACGGCCAGGCGATCGGCACGGGCTGCGTGTATCCGGCGAGCGTGAAGACGCTGCCGGACCAGTTGAAGGCGGCCGGCTTCACATGGAAAGGCTACGAAGGCGACATGGGCAACGACCCGGCGCGCGAGGCGGCGACCTGCGGTCATCCGCTGCTGAACACGCAGGACCTGACGCAGACGGCCGAAGGCCCGAGCGCCGCGGTGCCCCTCGGCGACCAGTACGCGACGCGCCACGACCCGTTCATGTACTTCCACTCGATCATCGATTCGCCGGACTGCATGACGAACGTCGTGAACCTGAACCAGTTGCAGACCGACCTGCAGTCGGTCGCGACGACCGCGAACTTCAACATGATCACGCCGAGCCTGTGCGACGACGGTCACGATGCGCCGTGCGTCGACGGCCGTCCGGGCGGACTCACGAGCGCCGACGCGTTCCTGCAGAAGTGGGTGCCCGTGATCACCGCATCGCCGGCGTTCAAAAAGGACGGTCTGCTTATCGTCAACTTCGACGAGAGCAGCTATGCGACCGTCACCGCGTCGTCGAAGGAGGAGGACCTCACGTTCTCCGGCACCACCTGTTGCAGCCAGCAGCCGGGCCCGAACCTCGCGCCGTTCCCGCAGACGTCGACGCTTGTCTACAACGGGATGAACATCAACCTGACCAAGACGAGCTACGGCGGCGACCAGACCGGCGCGGTGATGATTTCGCCGTTCATCAAACCGGGCACGGTGTCGGCGGTGCCGTACAACCACTATTCGATGCTGAAGAGCATCGAGGATATCTTCGGTCTCCCGCATCTCGGCTATGCGGGCGAGTCGGGTCTCGTCGGCTTCGGCACGGACATCTTCACGAACCTGTAAGCCGATGGCCGCTTCGTTCATGCGGGTCGCGGCGCGCGGGTCCGCCGTCGCGGCCAGCGCCGCCATCGTCGTCGCGGCGCTCGCGGCGCCGCGTTGTGGCTTCGCGGCGACCGCGCGGCCCGCGTACAGCGACGCCGCCGCGCTCGGCAAGCGGCTGTTCAACGATCCGTCGCTGTCCGCGTCGGGGCGCATGTCGTGCGCAAGCTGCCATAGTCCGGCACACGCATACGGGCCCCCGAACGGCCTCGCCGCGCAGTTCGGCGGTCCCGATCTGCGTTCGCAGGGCACGCGCGCGGTGCCGACGCTGCGCTACGTGCTGAACCGCACGCCGCGCTGGGCGTATGCGCCGGCCGCCAGTTTCGCGGAGCGCGTGACCGACACCGACACCGCGCCGACCGGCGGCTTCGCGTGGGACGGCCGCTTCAACCGGTTGCACGATCAGGCGATGTTCCCGCTGTTCGATTCGAACGAAATGGCGAACCGCGATCCGGCGCAGGTCGTCGCGCGGCTCGCGAAGGCGCCGTATGCGGCGCGCTTCAGGCAGGTGTTCGGCGACACGGTGTTCGCGACGCGGGCCGTCGCGCTGCGCGACGCGATGTACGCGATCGAGCGCTTCGAACTCGAAGACCCGAGCTTCCATCCGTACACGAGCAAGTTCGACGATTACCTCGACGGCAAGGTGAAGCTGTCCGCGGCAGAACTGCGCGGCAAGCACCTGTTCGACGATCCGAAAAGCGGCAACTGCGCGTCGTGCCATCTCGACCAGCCGGGCGTGAACGGCGCGCATCCGCTTTTCACCGACTTCACGTTCGAGGCGCTCGGCGTGCCGCGCAATCCGGAACTGCGCGCGAACCGCGATCCGGCGTATTACGACGAAGGATTGTGCGGGCCGCTGCGCAAGGACGTCGCGTCGAACCGGGCGTTCTGCGGCATGTTCAAGACGCCGACGCTGCGCAACGTCGCGACGCGCTCGGTGTTCTTTCACAACGGCCGCTTCCACACGCTGCGCGACGCGCTGCGTTTCTATGTCGAACGCGACACGGATCCGGCCCGGTGGTATCCGAAGGACCGGCACGGCCGCGTGCGCAAGTTCGACGATCTGCCGCCCACGCTGCGCGGCAACGTCGATACGAAGGACGAGCCGCTGACGCGCCGGCAGGGCGGCCGGCCCGCATGGAGCGAGCACGATATCGACGATGTGATCGCGTTCCTGAAGACGCTGAACGACGATTATCCGCTCGGCGCCGTGCGCAACGGCAGTCGGTGAAATGAATTCGAAGCGTAAATGAAATGTTATTGAAAGATAACGCCGTCCGGCGTGCGTGCGCGATCCCGCGCGCAGCAACGAACGCTGCAGGAACTGCCGGAATCCTGTATGTTTCGCCCTCCTGCAACATCCGGCGCGCCGAGACCACGGTCGCGTGCGCAATCGAAGAAGCCGGAGACGAGGCGGTGCAGCGCCAGCGCGCGGCGCCGTCGTGGCTGAAACAGAAGGAAGATTCATCATGGAACAGAGACAGACCATCGCCTCCGCAGCGGGCGGACGCGAAAGCGGGCGCGGCATCGTTGCGGGGCTCGTGTACGTATTCGAGCAGGTCATGCCCGACCCGTTCGTCCTTTCGATCGGACTGACATTCGTCGTTTGCGTGCTGGCTTTCGTATTCGGCCCGCACGCCACCATCCCCACCATCCTCAACGCCTGGTACAAGGGCACTTTCAATATCCTCGGCTTCGCGCTGCAGATGATCCTGATTCTCGCGACCGGCTATGCGATCGCGGACGCGCCGCTCGTGCAGCGCGGGCTGCGCGCGATGGCGATGCGCGCGAGCACGCCGGCGCGCGCCGCGCTGATGGTGTTTCCGATCGTCGCCGTGGCCGCGTGGCTGAACTGGGGCCTCGGGCTGATCGTCGGCGCGCTGCTGTCGCGCGAAGTCGCGAAGCGCGTGAACGTGGACTTCGCGTGGCTTGTCGCGGGCAGCTATTCCGCGTGGTCGATCTGCAATAGCGGGCTGTCCAGTTCGATCGCGCTGTCGCAGGCATCGCACGGCAATGCGCTGAATCTCGTCGAGAAGGCGACCGGCCACGTGGTGCCGCTCGCCGACACGATCTTCGCGCCGTTCGTGTTCGTGCCGAGCGTGCTCGTCGTCGTCGTGATGACCGCGATTTTCATCCGCATGCATCCGAAGCCGGAGAACGTCGTCGCGTTCAACGAGCCGCAGGCGCTGGCTGGCAGCCCGGCCGCGAGCGACGACCCGCATGCGCGCGGCGCCGCGCCGACTTCTTTTGCGGCGCGCGCGGAGCGCTCGGTGCTCGGCACGCTGCTGCTGGTCGCGCTCGGCGTCGGCTATCTCGCGATGACGTGGCGCGACAAGGGCTTCGATCTCGACATCAACACGACGATCCTGATTTTCCTGCTGATCGGCCTCGTGCTCCAGGGCCGCCCGATCGCGTATGCGGACGCGATTCGCCGCGCCGCGCGTCAGACCGGCTCGATGCTGCTGCAATACCCGGTGTACGGCGGGATCATGGGCATCATGACCGGCACCGGCCTCGCGTCGACGATCGCGAAGACCTTTGTCGCGATCGCCACGCCGGCGACGCTGCCGCTGTGGAGCTTCCTCAGTTCCGCGATCATCACGCTGCTGATTCCGAGCGCCGGCGGCCACTGGGCCGTGCAGGGGCCGTTCGTGCTGCCGGCCGCGCTCGACCTGCACGCGTCGGTCCCGCGCACCGCGATGGGCGTCGCGATGGCCGAGAACGTGTCGAACATGCTGCAGCCGTTCTGGGCCGTACCGGTCGTCGCGATCGCGGGCATCCGGATCCAGCGCGTGATGGGCTATACGGCGATCACGTTCGTCGTGTCGATCGTGATCTACGCGCTTGCGCTGCTGCTGATCCCGTGACGTGACACTCGCGCGCCGGCGCGGTTGCCGGCGTTTTCCCCACATTGAATACGGCGTACGCCTTCGGGCCGTGCGCCGTTTTTTTGCCAGCAGGCGGTTCGCAAAGGCGCCCGGACGGTTCATCGTACGTGTTCCACGACCCGCACAGGAGACCCAGGCGCCGCAATCCGCGATGCCTTCTCATGCCGGCGGCGAGCCGCTCGACGCGTGGCTCGACCGCAGCGGGACGACGACCGACGACATCACCGCGTTCCCGCTGCGCGCGCTCGCCGCGACGCTGGACGGCGAGCCGCCGGCGCGGTCGTGCCGCCACTGTGGCACTGGCTGTACTTTCTGCCGGTGTCGCCGCTGGCGCAGGCGGGCTCGACCTGTGGGCGAAAGACCACGAAGGCTGGCTGACGATGCAGGCGAGCGTGACGGCGCCGGCATCGATGCTCCTCCTCGCCAACGTACGGATTCCGGACGATGCGAACGACGCAACAGCACTGGCACCAGGACATTCGCGACGCGGTGCGCGAACTGTGCGGCCGGTTCCCGGCCGCGCTTTCCGCGCGATGGCGAAGCTGGGTGGCGGCGGGCGTGGGCGATTTTCGGGCGCGGCCGCATCGGCGGCGCACGAACGATGCCCGGCGTCCCGTGCGGGCTCCGGCCGCCGCGCGCCGCAAAGGCCGGCACACGCGCCGCGCAAATGTCTGCTGTAATGCGAACCGTGTAGAGTAACGCTCATTAATCCGCATCATCTGGACCGCGGCCGAATGCGAAGCCGCGGTTTCGATGCGCGAACTGAAACGCTCCCCCGTTGAGGTCTACCCGTGCGTATCCTGTCGATATTCGGAACGAGGCCCGAAGCGATCAAGATGGTGCCGCTCGTGAAGCGGCTCGAAGCCGACGGCGACGTCGAATCGATCGTCTGCGTGACGGGTCAGCATCAGCAGATGTTGCAGCAGGTGCTCGACCTGTTCGGCGTTGTGCCGAAGCACAACCTCGCCGCCATGACGGCGAACCAGACGCTGAACGGCCTCGCGTCGCGGCTGTTCGCCGGCATCGACGGCGTGCTCGAAGCCGAGCAGCCCGACCGCGTGCTCGTGCACGGCGACACGCTGACCAGCATGGCCGGCGCCGTGTCCGCGTTCCATCGGCGCATTCCGGTCGGGCACGTCGAAGCCGGTCTGCGTACCGGCAACCTGTACGAGCCGTGGCCGGAGGAAATGAACCGGCGCGTCGTCGACGTGATCAGCGACCTGCTGTTCGCGCCGACCGCCAGTTCGCAGGCCAATCTCGAAGCGGAATCGCTCGGTGGCCGCGTGATCGTCACCGGCAACACCGTGATCGATGCGCTGCACATGATGTGCGAGCGGCTCGACAGCGACGCGCCGCTGCGCGAGCGCATCGACGCGCAGTTTCCTTTCATCGAACCCGACGGCGGGCGGCCGCTGCTACTCGTCACCGGGCACCGCCGCGAGAGTTTCGGCGAAGGCTTTGCGAACATCTGCGCGGCGCTCGCGATACTCGCGCAGACCGGCAAGATGCAGATCGTCTATCCGGTCCATCTGAATCCGAACGTGCGCGGCCCGGTGCTCGGGACGTTGGGACACCTGAACGACGTCCACCTGACCGATCCGCTCGGTTACCCGGAATTCGTGCGGCTGATGCAGCGTGCATCGATCGTACTGACCGACTCGGGCGGCGTGCAGGAAGAGGCGCCGGCGCTCGGCAAACCGGTGCTCGTGATGCGCGACGTGACCGAGCGTCCGGAGGCGCTCGCGGCGGGCACGGTGAAGCTGATCGGCGCGCATCGGGATGCGATCGTGCAGTCGGTCGAGCAACTCGTCGACGACGAAGCGGAGCGGCGCGCGTTCGCGCGGCGCGTGAATCCCTACGGCGACGGTCATGCGTCCCGGCGGATCGTCGCCGCGTTGACGGGCAGGCCGTTCGACCCATTCCCGAGCCGCGCGCTGCCCGGCTATCGCCATCCCGGGCAGACCGTGCCGCCGACCGACGATTGAGCGCGGCGCGGTGTGGTCTTGACCGGCTGCGCGCCGGGTCGTTGCGCTGTTCAGCTGTTTAGCCGTTCCTGCCTTTCCTGCCGTCCGGTTGTTTAGCCGTTTAGCCGTTTGGCCGATTCGCAGGCGCCTGCCTGCTGCATCGAGCGATACATGCAGTCTTGCAGGTCAATAGTGATTCGATCGACACGACCGCCGCGCATGAAAAATGCTACGACGCTGCGCGCGCAGCGCACGCCCGGGGGCGTGCGCCGACAACATGGGACATAAGGACGTGACCTCCAACCTCACTTCGCGTCGCGGCGTGCCGGCGCCGCTTTCCGGCATCGTCGGCCGCATCGGCTGTTGCCGCGGCCACCGCAGGGTTCGGCACCCGGCGGTGCTAGCCGCGTTGGCGGCGTTGTCGTGGGCGTGCAGCGCGCACGCGGCGCCGGGCGACCTCGCGGCCGCGGTCGCGCAACTCGGCGCCGGACACATGGACTCGCGGACCGTCTCGCTGACGGACCTCGGCGTGCGCGAACCGATCCTGCTGCGCGCGCCGGACGCGAGCCAGGAGTTGTATTTCCCGGTGCCGGCCGGCCTGCCGCTCACCAATGCGACGCTACAACTCGACGGCGGCTATCTGCGCGGCGACGGCGGCCGCACGACGTTCGTGCTGTCGCTCGACGGATCGCCGGTGGTGGCCCGCGCGCTGGCCGACCCGCAGGGCGACGGCGCGATCAGCATTGGCGTCGACGGCGCGCCGCGTCCGTCGGGTTTCGTGCGCGTCGGCGTGGAATGGTCGTCGGTGATCGACAACCACGAGTGCACGGACCAGACCGCGATCGGCAATCTGTGGCGCGTCGCGCCGGATTCGCGGCTCAGCTACCAGTTCGATACGTCGGCAATCCGCACGCTGCGCAGCGCGTGGAGCGCGCTGCCGCCGAAGCCGGTGGTCGCGGTCGGCAGCCGGCAACTGGCGGCGGGTGGCTACGACGTCGCGTGGCGCGTCGAGGCGCTGCTGATGCGCGCCGGCCTCACGCCGGTCACGCAGGTCGTGCCGGCGGTCGGCGACACGGTGAATCTGGGCAATCTGTCGGGGCCTCCCGCGCTGCGGGCGGTGCCGGCGTTCGCGGCGCTCGCGGACGGCGGCCAGCACCGGATCGCGAACCCGGCCGAACTCGGCGCGCTCGTCGCGCTGGCGCCGCCGGGCGTGTTCGCGCCGAACGTGCTGGTCGAGGACGATGCGCTGCGCGCCCGGCTCGGCGACGCGTTCGACGCGCTGCGCGCCCAACTGGCGAGCGCGGCGCCGGACGCGGCGGCGGCGTTCGACGCGTGGCGCAATGGAGCGGCCGGCGCGCTTGGCGTGGGGACGGCGGCGGGACAGGGCGGGTCGGCTGGACCGGGCGGACAGAACACCCCGAGCGCCCAGAGCGGCCCGGGCGGACAAAGCGCGCAGAGCAACGCCGCCATTCCGGCCGGCCGCGTCGGCGTCGGCCGGTTCGGCGGCGAGCCGGTCGTCGTGGTCGGCGACACCGCCGGCGTGGCCGCGCTGTCGCGCACGTGGACGCCGATCCTGGCGTCGAACCGCGTCGTCGTCCACTCGCTCGACAGCGCGCCGAATCTCAGCGCCGGCGGCGACACCGACCGGCTCGCGCTGTCGCTCGTCGGCGGCACGCCGCGCACGCTCAACGTGCTGACGAGCGCGGCATGGGATGCGAACTTCGACCTCGCGGCGGTGTCCGGCAACGGCAAGGTGCCGACCGGCGTGGTGCTCGACCTCGCCGCCGCGGCCGCGCCGACCCACAACGCGCAGACCGCGTCGGTGTTCTACAACGGCGTGCTGATCGGCTCGCGGCTGTTGTCGACCGACGGCCAGCCGGTGCGTCTGTCGGCGCACATCCCCGGCTACGCGCTCGGCGCGGTGAACCAGTTGCACGTGGTATTCCAGCGGCAGCCGCAGGGCGGCTGCCAGTCGCGCGGTTCCGGCTATCCGGCCGCGGTGTTGCCGGGCAGCCACCTGATCCTCGGCGACGGCCGGCTCGAAGACAATTTCACCGGCATGATCGTCCGTTATGCGCAACACGCGACGGTGCTGGTGCCGGCCGCGTATCTGGCGGATCCGGCCGATTCGCTGCCGCGCGTCGCGCGGCTCGCGAACGCCGTCGGCATCGCGCCGGCGCGCGCGACGCTGTCGGTCGTGCAGGCCGGACAGACCGCGCATCCGTCCGGCGCGTTCCTCGCGGCCGACGTCGCGGTCGACGGCGCATCGGGCCCCGCGCGCTTCGACGGCGGCCGGCTGACGATCAAGGGCCGCTCCGGCCGCACGCTCGCCGACCTGTCGGGCGTCGCGGGCCTCGGCGTGCTGGAAGTCGTCCACTCAGGCGGCACCGCGGGCGTGCTGTACCGCAGCGTTGGCGGCGTCGCGCCGGTACTGCCGCCGACGCTGCAACTGCTGGGCGGCGACGTCGCCGTGGTCGACGCGAGCGGGGTGCTGCAGCAGTTCGATACGCAGAATCCGGGCGGCGTGCCGCCGCGCGACCGTCAGCGCGCGTGGTTCACGCGCCACTGGACCGCGTGGGGCGTGCCGGCGATCGTGATCGCCCTGTTGCTGCTGCTGATCGTCCGCGCCGAAATCGCGCGCCGGCGGCGCGAGAAGTCCGCGTCGGGCGCGCCGACGCCGCCTGCGCCGCCGGGCGCACCGCCTGCGCCGCCGCCGACCAGGCCCGGGCAAGGGCCGCAAGGACCGCAAGGACCGCAAGGACCGGGGCAAGGTCAGGGCCCCGGCAGCCACGCCGCCGCCGCGCCGGACCGACCCGCCGACGGCGGCCAGCCCGGCGACGCGGCTCCCGGCTCCGGACCCCACGACAAACAAGGCTGACCGTGAGTGTCGACGCGCTCAGATGGTGGGGCGGCTTTGTGGTCGCCCACTACTACCTCGCGATGGAGTACGTCGCGATGGTGGTCGCGGTGCTGATCCTGCTGTCGGGCATCGACGACCTGTTCATCGACGCCTGGTACTGGATCCGCGTCGCGTACCGCCGCTTCACGGTCGAACGCCGCTACCGGCCGCTCGCCGCCGAGCAGCTTTTCACGCGCGAACAGCAGTGGCTCGCGATCATGGTGCCCGCGTGGAAAGAAGACGACGTGATCGCGCAGATGGTCACGAACCTCGTGCGCGTGCTCGACTATACGAACTACATGGTGTTCTGCGGCACCTATCAGAACGACGCGCCGACGATCTCCGAAGTCGAGCGCATGCGCCGCCGCTACAAGCAGTTGCATCGCGTCGAGGTCCCGCACGACGGGCCGACCTGCAAGGCCGACTGTCTGAACTGGATCATCCAGGCGATCTTCCGGATGGAGGCGGACAACGGCATCGAGTTCGCCGGCGTGATCCTGCACGACAGCGAGGACGTGCTGCATCCGCTCGAACTGCGCTTCTTCAACTATCTGCTGCCGCGCAAGGACATGATCCAGTTGCCGGTCGCGTCGCTGGAGCGCGAGTGGTACGAACTCGTCGCCGGCACCTACATGGACGAATTCGCCGAATGGCACGCGAAGGATCTCGTCGTGCGCGAGAGCCTGTCGGGTGCCGTGCCGTCGGCGGGCGTCGGCACCTGCTTCTCGCGGCGCGCGCTGCTCGGCCTGTGCGCGGACACCGACAACCAGCCGTTCAACACCGAAACGCTGACCGAGGACTACGACGTCGGCGAACGGCTCGGGCGGATGGGCATGCACTCGATCTTCGCGCGCTTTCCGGTGCAGTTCTCGACGCGCCGCAAGTCGTGGTTCGGCTTCGGCCCCGAGCGCGAAATCACGATCACGATGCCGCTGTGCGTGCGCGAGTTCTTCCCGAACACGTTCAGGACGGCTTACCGGCAACGCGCGCGCTGGACCCTCGGCATCGGCCTGCAAGGCTGGCAGCAGACCGGCTGGCGCGGCCCGCTCGCGACCAAATATCTGCTCGCGCGCGACCGCAAGGGCATCTTCACGTCGTTCGTCGGCATCATCGCGTATCTGCTGCTCGTGCAGTTCCTGCTGTTCGCGCTGGCGGACACGCTCGGGTTGATGCCGCGCCTGATCGCGTCGCCGTTCGTCGACTCGCGCCTGACGACCTTGCTGCTGTGGGGCAACGGCATCGCGATGACGATGCGCGTCGTGCAGCGCTGGTACTTCGTCACCCGGCTGTATGGCTGGGAGCATGGGCTGCTGTCGATTCCGCGGATGGTGATCGGCAACTTCGTGAACTTCATGGCGGTGTCGCGCGCGTGGAAGATGTTTCTCACGCACCTCGTCACCGGCAGGCGGCTCGTGTGGGACAAGACGATGCACGACTTTCCGTCGTCGGACGGCTTCAGCGACCGCCGGCAGCGGCTCGGCGAACTGCTGCTGTCGTGGCGGGCGATCGACGAGGAGAAGCTCGAACGCGCGCTCGGCGCGAAGGAGGCGGGCGAAATGCCGATCGGCCGCGTGCTCGTCGCGCACGGCTGGCTCGACGAGGAAACGCTCGCCGAAGCGATCGCATTCCAGGCGGACCTGCCGCGCGAGCATCTGGACGCGGCGCGGCTCGCCGCGAACGCGTCGCAACTGCCGCTCGAACTGGTGGTGCGCAACCGCGTGCTGCCGTACGGCGACGACGGCCACGGCCACGCGGTCCTGCTGACCGCGAGCCCGCTGTCGGACGACGTGCTGGCCGGATTGCAGCCGCATCTCGCGCTGCCGGCGGTGCAGCGGATCGTGCGCGAGGGCGAGATCGCCGACGGCCTGCGGCTCTTGCGCGGCGGGCCGGCGGCCGAACCGCGCGACGGGCAGGACGGGCAACCGCGGCGTGAGGCTCCCGGCGTGCCCGGCGTCCCCGGGGTGCCCGCGCCGCGTGCGCAGCCGGCGAAACCGCGCGCGGTGCCGCTCCTCGGCGACCTGCTGATCGAGCGCGGCGCGGTGAGCCGCAAGGACTTCGAGGACGCATTGCAGCGCTATCGGCCCGCGGACCACGGGCGCATCGGCGACTACATGGTCAAGCTCGGCGTGATCAGCGCGGACGCGCTGAACGACGCGATCGCCGAACAGCAGCGGCGCATGCACGAGACGACGGCGGTCCAATGAGCGCGCGGCCCGGACTTCCGTTGGTGGGGCCCGCCGCGGCGCGCGTCGTGGTGGCACGCGTGCTCGCGGCGGCGGCGGTGCTGTGCGCGGGCCTCGGCATCGACGCGCCGGCCGTCGCGCAGGCGCTGCCCGGCACCGCGCTGCCGCTGCCGTTGACCGGCGCGGCATACCGCGTCGCGCAGCAGGGCTACGACGCGTACGCGCGTCACGACTACCCGGCCGCCGAGCGCTACGCGCGCGAGGCGATCCGTCAGCGGCCCGACGTCGCGTCGCTGCGGCTGTTGCTCGCGAACGCGCAGGCCGCGCAGCGGCACTTCGCCGACGCGAGCCGCACGCTCGCCGATGCGCAGCGCGAACTCGGCGCGGACCCGTCGCTCGCGGCGCGCCGGCGGGAGATCGACGCGCAGGTCGCGGCCGCTGCCGCGCCGCCGCGCGCGGCGACGAGCCCGCGCGGGGCGGCGGCCGCCGCGGTCGTGTCGCCCGAACAGCTGACCGGCCGCGTGTATCGGATCGCCGAACGCGCGTACGCCGCGTACGCCCGCCACGACTACGACGACGCATTGCGCGACGCAAACGCCGCGATCGCGCTGCGCCCGGACGTACTGCGCCTGCGCCTCCTCGCAATCGACGCGGCGAGCGCGGCCGGCCAGCCGGACGACGCATGGCAGGCGACGCGCGACGCGACCCGGCGCTTCGGCGACAACGACGAACTGCGCCGCCGGCGCCTGCTGGTCGGCGCGCAGCTTGCGCCGAAGGCGGCCGCCGCCGCGCAGGCCGCGCGCACACGCGGCGACCTCGCCGACGCGCTCACGCACGCGCGCGACGCGGTCCGCTACGCGCCCGACCGGCTCGGCTACCGGCTGCAACTGTTCGACGTGCTGGCCGCGCAACACGACATGCCCGGGCTCGAACGCGCGGCGAGCGACGCGCTCGCGGCCGGCGTCCATCCGACGCTGATGCCGTACACGCTGCGCGGCTACGCGCGCGCCGCGCAAGGCCGCTTCGACGAAGCCGACGCGGATTTCGCGCGCGCCGCGCAGTCGACCGGTGCGTCGCAGCGCGACCAGCGCGTGTCGCGCGCGATCGTCGCCGACGTGTGGACCGCGGCCGGCGACCCGCAACGCGCGCTCGACGTGCTCGCACCGCTGAAACCGGCCGGCGACGACACCGACGCGTTGCTCGCCGGCCGCCGGTTCGCCGCGCGCGAGGCGCTGCGAACGGCTGGCGCGGGCCGCGCGCCGCGCGCGGACGCCGCACGGGTCGCGACGGCCGCGCGGCCGGTGTTCGACTGCACGACCGACGCGTACGGCAGCGCCTGCGACGTATATGCGAACGATCCCGGCTTCGCCGCACGGCGCGCGTCGGTCCTGGCCGCGCAGCACGGCGACACAGCGGCGGCGCTCGCGTACGCGCGCGCCGCCGCCGACGCGGCGCCGCGCGACCCGCAACGGCGCGTCGAGTTGATCGACGCGCTGGTGGCCGCCGGCGATCTGCCCGGCGCGAAGCGCGCGGCGCGCGCCGCGCTCGATGCGGGCCTGCTCGACGGCCTGCCGCCGTTGCAGGCGGCAGGCCGTCGAGCAGCGCGCGGGCGACAGCCGCCGCGCGTACGAATATTTCGCCCGGGCCGATGCGGCGGGCCAGTTGCCGCCGCAGACAAGCGCCGACGCCGCGTACGCGGCGTTCCGCGCGCATCGCGACGCGCAGGCGGCCGCGCTGTTCGCGCGCGCGATCGACTATGGCACGTCGCCGCCCGACGGCGTCGTGCCGGCGGCGCCGCGGCAGTTGCAGGACCTGCGCAACGCGCATGCGGACGCCACCCGGACGTGGGGCTTCATCGCGTCGCTGAACTATCGCGGCGCGGGGTTGCAGCCGGGCGTCGCGACCGGCACGGCGCCGGGCGTCACGAACAGCTGGCAGACCGGCTTCGAAGCGTACTGGCGGCCGTTCGGCTCGCTCGGCGACCGGATGTTCGAGGTCTACGCGCGCATGTACCAGGATTTCGGCGCAAGCGGCGGTTCGCCGAGCGGCATCTCGACCGCGCTCGGCGCGCTCGGTGTGCGCGCGAAGCCGTTCGAGTCGGTCAACGCGGTGGTCGCGTTCGAGCGGCTGATTCCGGTCGGCTCGCGCGCGCCGGCCGACTGGCTCGCGCGGCTCGCGTATTCGGGCGGCTTCGGCACCGAACGGCGGCTCGACGTGCCGTCGTGGTGGACCGTGCAGGATTACGCGGAAGTCGGCCACTACCTGACCAACGGCTGGAACTACGGGACCGGCTACGTCGAAGCCGGGCGCACCTACCGGCTCGACCGGATCAGCCCGAAGCTCACGGTGTTTCCGTACGGCGTGGCGGGCGCCGACTACGATTCGAGCGTCAACCACAGCGTGCCGGTCGGCGTCGGCGTCGGCGTATCGACGCGCTACTGGTTCCGCGACAGCTTCTACGATTCGCCGCGCTCGTATCTCGACGTGTCGTTGCAGTATCGCTGGCGCGTCAGCGGCGACTCGCGCGGCGGCGGGGTGTTTTTCGGCACGGTGCTGTCGTATTGAACGAAGGAGAGCTTTCGATGAGGTCGAGTCTCGCGGATCGCAGCGCCGGACCTCGCGCGCGGCCGGTGCCGTCCGGCGGCGGGCGGCGCGCCGCCCGCGCGGCGCTGCGGCTCGCGCTGTGCGCGCTGGCGGCGCTCGCGTGCGCGGGCTGTACGCTGCAGGTGAGCGCGCACGCCGACGCGCTCGCGCAAGGCGTCGTATGGCAACTGACGAACGAGCGGCTCGACCTGCACGGCGACTGGGACCGTCTCGGCGTGAACGAACTGCTGCTGCAGTGGACGGCGGTCGACGACGTCGCGTTCGTCGCCGGCGCCGGCCTGCCGGCGCCGCGCGTGCCCGACTGGACGCGGATCGCCGGCGAGCCGTGGGCGCGCGGCGTGATCGTCGGGCTCGCCGGCTATTCGGACGAAAAGAAGGCGCGCGCGAACGTCGCGGAACTCGTCGACCGGTCGCTCGCGCTCGCGGCGGTGCGCCCGCCGGTGCACATCACCGGCTGGTACTTCCCGGTCGAGGTCGATCCGACGTGGACCGACGCGCCGAAGCTCGCGCCGTTGCTCGAGCGCCTGCCGCACCCGCTGTGGATCAGCGTGTACGACAACCGCAACATCGGCGGCGCCGCGCTCGCGACGTGGCTCTCCGGCTGGCTGCCGCGCGACGTCGGCGTGATGTTCCAGGACGGCTGCGGCGTCGAGGCGCGCGGACCGCAGGCGGCGCGCCAATACGCGGACGCGCTTGCCGCGCGGCTCGGGCGCAAGCGCGTGCGGATCATCGCGGAGGCGTTCCGGCCGAAGCCGGGCGGCGGCTTTCGTCCGGCGACCGCCGACGAACTCGGGCCGCAGCTCGACGCGTATCACGGCTATCGCGTCTACCTGTTCGACGGGCCGCACTACGTGTCGCCGCCACTCGTCGACGCGCTGCTGAAGCGGCGCGGCGCGGGCTCGCCGCCGTAGTCCGGCTTCCGATGCGCGGCGCGGCCGGCGAACGCCCGGCCGCCATTCTTCCAGCAGGCAAGCGGATTCACGCGCGTCAGCCCGTTAGCGCAACTGCGTGATGGCCAGCAGCAGCACCATCGAGCCGATCGCGCCGTCGAGCACGCGCCATGCGCGCTCGCGCCGGAACAGCGGCGCAAGCGCGCGTGCGCCGTAGCCGAGCAGCACGAACCACACAGCGCTGACGGCCATCGCGCCGAGCGCGAACGCGACGCGGCCGCCCTCGGGCTCGCGCGCGCCGGCCGTGCCGATCAGCAGGAACGTATCGAGGTACACGTGCGGATTGAGCCACGTGAACGCGAGCGTCATCAGCACGACCGGCAGCGCGCGATCGGCCGGCGGCGGCGCCGCCGCGTCGCCGGCGTCGAGCACCGCATGGCCGGGCCGCCACGCGCGGCGCAGCGCGCTGAGCCCGAACCAGCCGAGATACGCGAGCCCCGCGTAGAGCATCAGGTGCACGAACAACGGAAAGCGCCCGACGAGCACCGACGCGCCGCCGACGCCCGCGCCGATCAGCAGGAAGTCGGACACCATGCACAGCGCGACGATCTTGCCGATGTGCGAGCGCAGGATGCCCTGGCGCAGTACGAACGCGTTCTGCGCGCCGATGGTGACGATCAGCGACGCGCAGAGCGCGGCGCCGTGCGAAAACGGAATCCAGTTCATGGCGGGGCGGCTTGGCCGACGGGTTGGACAGACGATGAAAACGGCGCTAGTCTGCCGCGATGCGGCGCTTAAGCGAAGCTGATTTTGTTAAACCCGATTAAGGAACGCTAATGCTCGACTATGCGCTGCTCGATGCGCTCGCCGCGGTCGTGCGGCACGGCTCGTTCGATCGCGCGGCCGCGCAGCTGAACGTCACGCCGTCCGCGGTCTCGCAGCGCGTGAAGCTGCTGGAGGAGCGCGTCGGCACCGTGCTCGTGAAGCGCGGCCAGCCGTGCGTCGCGACCGCGTCCGGCGCGCTGCTGTGCCGTCATACCGAACGCGTGCGTCTGCTGGAAGCGGAACTCGGCGGCGGCATGCCGTCGCTGTCCGCGATGGCCGACGCGTCGCGGCCGACCCTGCGCGTCGCGGTCAACGACGACAGCGTCGGCACGTGGTTCGTCGACGCGGTCGCCGATTTCTGCGTCGAGCGCGAAATCCTGCTCGACCTCGTGATCGACGATCAGGACTACACCGCCGAGCGCATCCGCGACGGCAGCGTGCAGGGCGCGGTCACGACCCAGGCGGAGCCGGTGCAGGGCTGCCGCTCGACGCGGCTCGGCCGGATGCGCTATCTCGCCGTGTGCTCGCCGGCGTTCTTCGCGCGCCATTTCGCGGCCGGCGTCACGCGCGAATCGTTGCGTGGCGCGCCGTGCATCGAGTTCAATCCGAAAGACCAGTTGCAGAAACGTTTCATCCGGCGCATCACGCGCGCGCAGGTCGACGCGCCGCTGCACTGGATTCCGCACGTCGCCGGCTTCCTGCGCGGCTGCGCGAACGGGCTCGGCTGGGGCATGTGTCCGGAACGGATGATCGCCGGCGACCTCGCGCGCGGCGAACTCGTCGAACTGATGCCCGGGCGCGCGCTCGACGTCGAACTGTACTGGCAAAGCTGGCGGCTCTCGATCGGCTGGCTCGACGAATTCGGCGCGATGCTCAAGCGCCGCTCCGCGCAGTTCCTCGAAGGGCGGCACGACGCGTAAGCCGGTGCGATCGCGGCGCGATGCGGCATGCATATCGGCGTATCGACTCGTAGCGGACACAATGAATCGGTACGCTAATGATCGCGGGCGTTTCAGTGAATTGACATATCCGAAATTGTTAAGCGGATTCGGGATTTTTATTAACAGAATCAAAATCGGCCGATTGTCACAAAAACCCGTCACACGCGAACGCGCGCCGCGGCGGAACAGGGTTTCGGCGGCCGGTTCGGACAGACGGTATATCGGTTGCTGCCGTAGCCGTGCGTTGCCGCGTCAATCGCGGACCGGCTGGAATCGTTTTCCGAATGCCGCGCGAGACGGCGCGGTTTCCCGCTTGCGCCCGTCCAGCAAGGCGCGGCAGGCAGACTCAATACGGGCGCAGCGGCTGTCAGGCGAAGTTTAAATACTGTTGCTTAGGCAGTCTTATGTCTGGGCGGAGTCAATAATCAAGTGCAACACCCCTGATCTGCCTTGTACCCGACCCTGCCGCCGACCCATGGGAACCCGCTACCAGCACTTGAGCGCCGAAGAGCGCGCCACCATCATGATCAT